>JGI26468J51210_100014_pt1 | contig 64458 bp, 40 predicted proteins | sample Arccon2NAG2MetaG_FD_51210 | JGI IMG/M metagenome (IMG submission 51210)
GAGCTCCGCCCAATACCTCCCCTACCCTCCTTAGGGTTAAAGGGGAGGCAAGGTGGGGCGGTGATGCAGGAAGCTCCCGCCTTCAGGCGGGGGTAGCTCACTTTCGGCTCGTGGGTTCTGCAAATTTTCCTAGAGTTTTTCGGTGTAGCGGTTAGGGGATACTACTTTCTACCGATCCCTCTCATATTGATTTTCATAATTCCATACTTCGGCATTAAACTTTCATCGTGGTTTTATGTTGGGACAGCTGCTTTAGAGATGGGTATCGTATTCGTATTGGCGCTACTCATGCTGGGTCACCCAGCGCCTTCAAGCTCCCTTCTAGCACCCTTTACTCCAACCGTCGGAATCAGCAGTTTCACTCTATCAGTAATATTTTCCCTATTCTTCTTCACGGGTTACGGGTCCATCCTGACGTTGGCTGAGGAGACTAGGAGCCCGAAGAGCTCTATTCCTAAGATGGCCGTACTCAGCATCCTGGGGATCGGAGCCCTAGAACTCCTCTTTATCTACGCATCCCAGCTGAACTGGGGGACCAGCTCAACTTCGAGTTTCGCTTCATCCTCCATATTTCCAACCTACCTCGCAGCGAAGACGCTTTTAGGGGTGGCTGGCTTAGTCACCCTTGGCGTGGTCGCATACATATCTCTAGTGAAGGGCAACATAGCAATCCAGAACGCAGCCTCAAGAGGTCTTTACGCACTGGGGAGAGACAACATTCTCCCACCAATATTTTCGAAGGTCCACCCCAAATATAGGAGTCCCTCCGGAGCCATAATCGCTAACGAGCTGATGGCCCTTGTGATAATAGCCGCAACCTACTTAACATTCTACTTTGGGCTTGGGATACACTCAGGGATCACTGGTGACGCCGCCGTCTACCTCATAGCTCTACTCACGGTGGGCTACTTGCTAACACACGTTTTAGCCAACGTTTCAGTACCATTCTACTTCACACGAAAAGAGAGAAGAAGCCTCTCCATAACCAAGCATTACATTCTACCATTAGCCTCAACAGCGGCCACCATCTTCGCGCTAACCCTAAGCTTTACGGGGCTCACAGGATACATGGCGTCGCTGCCAGTAATAGTTGCCGCATACCTCATACTCGTGTTGATCCTCGTCCTAAGAATAAGATTTAAGCACCCAGACATCATAGCCAAAGCGGGCAGGGTTATACCCGACCTAGAACCCTGAACGGTGAGCTACTATAAGATGAGTGCACGCGATAGAATAATCGTGATAGGCGCTGGGAGCACCGGGTCAAGCGTTGCCTACAACCTTAAGCGGGCAACCCATTCAGAAGTCGTCCTAATAGATAAGGGGGGAGTCGCCTCGGGGATGACGTCCTTTTCCACCGCAATAGTTAGAACCCACTATTCAAACGAAGTAGTCGCGAAGATGGCGTTTGAATCAAGAAAGTTCTTCGAAGCCAATAGGGAAACCCTAAGGTTCTATAAAACAGGAATGGTGACGGTGGTCCCAAGCGCATTGAGGAAGAGAATGGAGGATAACGTTGACATGCTGAGGCGACTGGGTATCCGAGAGGAAATTCTAGAAGTGAAAGAAGCGAGCAAGATGTTCCCATGGTTAAACTTTGACGCCGACGAGGGTGTTTCCTATGAACCCGACAGTGGGTACGCTGACCCGGTCTCCACCGCGAACTTCTTCGCGAGAAAAGCCATGGATTTGGGTGTGAAATTCCTTAGAGAAGAAGTGCACAGGATAGAAAACACTCAGGGCCAAGCAAAAATAGTTCTCAGAAACGGCAAAGAAATAAGCGGTGCAAGCGTGATACTGTGCACCAATATATGGACCAACAAGCTCCTATCCCAAAGCGGCTTCGCTAAAGGCGACCTCCTACCCCTGAAGGTCTCCCCACACCCCGTGGTAATATACAAAAGGCCAAACGGCATAGCGGGGCTACGCCCAGTGGTCAACGACCTCGCAAACAGGGATTACTATAAACCTGAAGGCGAAAGCCTCCTTTTAGGGGGAAACCTGAGAAGCGAACTCGATGAGGCAGACGTGGACCCCGATAAACCTCCCCCCCCAAGTACCGTTCAACTATATCGCCGATTATTCACAAAGGATTTCGAACAGGATACCAGCCATGGGTAACGCGGGCTTCCACAGCGCCTACTACGGCATGTACGACAACACACCAGACCTCCACCCAATCATAGATTCCCTGGCAAGCCTGGGGCTACCCAACTTCTATTGCTGTGTGGGATTGAGCGGACACGGATTTAAACTCGCCCCATCGCTCGGAGAAATCGTGAGCCACCTAGTCACGGGGGAGGAGGACCCCGCACTCGAATACTTCAGGCTATCTAGGTTTAAGGAGGGCAAATCCATTTTCAAGGGCTACGAAGGCATAGGGACAGTGGGTTAACGGAGACCTAAGGAGCAAGTGGACCCCAGCAGGATATCCCCGCACACCCCGAGCGATAATTTTGACCGTACACCCACGGGGGCAACACCAACCCTCTCCTCCTCCCTTCTCAACTAAAGAACACAGCTCTGACTCGCCACATTAAAAGAGCACTGAGTGTTCGAGTCATGGCTGGGAGAACCCGCAGACACTTCGCAAAGAATATATGAGAAACCCATCGGGGATCTGAGTCTCAAGCACACCTACTAACTAAGAGGAATTAATCCGATTAAGCGTCATGCACTGTGCACACTCTGAGTGAGTCACCCCGAACGCATAAACCCCACACAGTATTTGCTCGTATGGTGAAATACGTGTGCAAGCTCATAAACCGAAAAGCTTAGAACAAAACTTTGCTACCCCACTCACCCCATTCCTAAGCCTTGTTCGCCAAGTGGGGGCAAGAATATAACCCCAGTATTACGTGTCATCTAAGACCTCACAAATCACTCAAGAGGTCTTGCCATATGAGCCTAATGCTTGAACACTGGGGGCAATGCTCCGCTGAATCAAGCTGCACAACCACTAGAAGAATATGTGGGAGGGTGGGTGGAACCCTCTAGTGGGGGACGTGATATGGGGCCAACTAGCTGCTCTACGCCTCGGGCTAAGTTGTGAGGAGAGGGGGGGTTAACCGAGCAGGGCGAGTATTCTGTTGGTCGTCACCGTCTCCGCGAAGTAGGGGGGTTGGGGCTGGTATGAGCTACCCACAATAGTGTGCGCGAACAACTTGTAGGGTGCGGCGGGTCGTGAAACCAACATGTAGCTTTTCGTGGTGTTCGCAGATATGAATGTGATCGCAGTGATTATGCCGGCCGAAGGGCTTATGAGCTCAATGTTACCCGAAGTCACCCCGTTCGTCACGGTCACTGTGTCGTTGAGCAGGGTGTGACTGGGGTTCGCGGAGGCTGGGGATACGCTCACCTCTGACTCAACCCATCCCTGCAGGAGGTTATAGAGAAGTATGCTGAAGGTACCGTAGATGGGGAAGCCTCCATTCGTGGTGGATGTGACTGTGAATACGAATCCAGTATCCATCCTGAGCGGATAATATGTAGTTGTTATACTCTTAGAGATGAGTGAAGATTCTGGCCCGGTGTTCGTGGTCACTGTGCGCGTCGTTTCGTAGCCCGTTATGTTCTCCCATCTGGTTAAACGTCTGATTGTTCGCGAAGCTCTGCGATGATTCTAGGGTGTAGAGGTTTTCCCCGATCTTAGAGGAATATGAATAGCTGATATTCGCTGTCTGATTAAAGTAAGTGAACGAGGGGTTGGTAGCAGTTGCAACCACGGGTCCATTGAAACTATACGAGACCTGCTTGGCGGGCGGCGTGTTCGGGGACGTATAGAGGAGGAGTGCGCCGCTTATAATCCACCGACTCGCGGGAAAGATGTTGAGCACTTGGACGCTCAGCTCGTGCTCCCCCTCCAAGAGGCCTAAGGCGGGGGTGACGTCCAACCTATAGGCTGGGTCGTCGAGGGTGAAGACTGCCGTGATAGGCCTCCACGCGAACAGGTCTATGCCTCCAGTGTTGATGTATGGGAAGGGTAGAACGGACGCTATTGGCTTCGAATCCACGCTAACTATCACGTCCCTGAAACTTGGCTCATTTGTGTACCAGAATTCGTCTAGACCAAACCCGTAGGCGTAGAGCTCTAGGGTGGCGTTGAGGGTGTTATACGGCACGTTGACGCTCAGCGTCGCACTGGGGGAGCTCTGGGTGAGCGACACACCGCTCCACAGCGGCAATATCACGTTTGGCTCGCTCGGAGGAGTCTCACCCTTCGGGACAGGGTAAAATGAGATTGAAAGCCAAGTTGTGAAGTTACCTTGAATAATGGCGCCGGGTGCGTGAAACACGAAGTTCACTGTCCCCTTAAATAGTGCCGTGTACTCAGTGATATCCTTGAGCACACTCCACCTCCCATACTCGGGTGATGTGCCTTGGAACACATCAACACCATTTACGAAAAGAGAGTAGGCCGAGTCGAAAACGTTCCCGCGCGCCTCCCCCCGTGTAGTTCAGGAGAATCATCGCCCAAGATCCGCTTGGTGCAGCGAAGCTCCCACTAATCGTACACTCAGGCCTACACACCGCTCCCGCCGCTAGGGTGACAACGGTGGGGGTGGTGTTGGGGGGCACAGGCTGCGGGGAGGCGATTATGGCCGACAATGGTAGGTCGCCGGGGGAGTCCTCCAATGCCAGGTTCAGCGGGTGCACGGGTGGCGACTCTGAAGGTTGCGCGAATGAAACGAAACCCAACTGTGAAAATATGAGAAGTGAAAGCAAGGAAGCCAAAACTACTAGGAGAAGACCCCGCATATTATAGACATCCCCCCGGAAAATCTTAAACTTTGTGCCGAACCCTTAGTGGTGTCCGGATAGTGGGTTGGTTAGCGCATAATCCAAGTGTGAAAGCGCTTTAACTGGACACCATCGAACCCTTAAGGCTACGCCCAGAAAAGATCTTTCCAATCTCGTGGTCCACGCCAATGGGTTCTCAATTGGAAGAGATTAAATCCGTACATTGTATTAACATTGTTGAGAGCCGGGTTCGAATGTTGGAACTAGCGGGAGTACCGCCCTCTTTTACTGGGAAATGTATTAGCACCCACCGCTAAGCTCAGCGCCCGACTAAAACGCTCCTCGGCAAGTGAAACTCTAGCCAACAATGTTGTGTGTAGCAGAAGTAGAAGAACCGCCTGTCCAGATGAGGGAAGCCGGGGCTCGGCGCGGAAAGTGCATCTCTCAACCGGGTGAGATTGATAGATAGTGCTTCTAATTTGGATGTTCAGTGGGATGGCTCCGTTGTTATGCCTTTGATAAGAAACGAGCAAGCCTTGCCATTTTATGGCGGGTGAGTGTTTAATAAGGCTTCAACATACACAATCTCGCGACGTCCTCCTCTGGCCAACTTTCGAGAAAAGCGGGGCGGGAGCCGATCTCTCCCGCAATACCAGAGGAGTGCTTTGCTCTTGGTTAAAAAAGCTGAGTCTAAGCGCGGTTGTTTTTCCTACGTGTAACGTATCCGGCGTAGCCAAACGCAAGGGCTAGAGAGGAGAACAAGAGGGCTGAGACCTGCCAAGCCGAGGATGCGAGAAGCGCCGCCAAGATCAGGATGAATAGGCCCGCTATCCCAATCGATAAAGGCAGGCCTCCCCAAACCCTGAAGGGCCTCCTCCATTCGGGGTGCTTAAGCCTGCTGCCTGTAAAACTCATCGCGACGAATGAGTAGATCACGGCGTCTACCGCCGAGCCTAAGAGGAGCACCAATGAAAAATAGTTTGTGAGTTGGAGCCACACGGAGACGCCTAAGGCCACAACGTATAAGAATATCAGGGCCGCGTAGGGAGTGGAGTAGCGCAGACTTAAACGGGAGGAAACCCTGGGAAGAGAGCCCTCACGCGCCAAGGTGTACACAAGCCTAGAGGTGGATAGGACACCTGCGTTGAATGTCAGCGGTCATGTAAAAACTTATAAGCGCCATAATCACACCCAATGTTCGCCCCCAACCATGCACGGCTCAAAAGAGAGGGCGGCCTTAGTAGAATCATAATGAGTCATCACAACAACAGGAGGCCTACCCCCACCAACCCCAGTCCCCCTAACCCCAATAACATTATAGGATACGAGAGGGGAAAAATCCTCAGAAAACGTGTAACAACTGGATAGTAGAGCTCACCCTCCAAAACCAGGAGCACGAAGCCCACCAAAGAGAAAACACCTCCCAAACCCAGTGAAAACAAGGCTATGAATGGGGACACAGCCGAAAAACCGTAAATCACGAGATAAGTGTAGGAAAAGCTCGGAAGAGTCTTAAAGGCCTGACGCGACACCTCTAAACCATGCTCCCTAAACACCGACTCAATAAAATAAGAAGCCTCCAACTCTTCTCGCGACCCAGCCCCCCGCTTCAACTTGGAGAGCAACTCCACGTACCCATACATACTGCCAGCACGACTCAGCTTAGCTCACAGCAGAACGAGCACACACAGATTTAAACCCCGCCTAAAACAAACCCCAAACTCGAAAACAACGCCAAACGCATAGGACACACAACACCATACCAAAGAGGTACGTAAGAAACAATGCAGCCCATCAAACAACACGCACCACCCACCCAGTGAGCTCACCGTCGAAGTGGTTGCAATCATGCCGGTTGGGGGCTCCACACCCATTAAGAACGGGTTAGACCAAGTCGTAAAAGGTATGGTGGGAAGGAGATCTATCCATAGTACTCAGCGAAGTGTAGTAGAAGGATAACAACTCACCCTCCCCATGCTTTAAAACTGGGAATTTTGCTTGCGCGGTTGGCTTCGCCAAAAAATGTTTCCGAATATTTGCAAATGGTGAATGTGAACCTCTCTTTAGAGCGATTCAAGAACACGCGAAGCTTTACCTGATTCTCTCAGAGGCAGAGCACAGGGAGCACAAAGCTTTGATTTGAGGTGGAAGGCCTTAGCCCAAGCGCGTTCAGCCCGCTTCTCAGCTGGCGAACATCGTGCCTCGAAACACGAGTCTAAATCACTCGTGGAGCCGTCTCTAAGCGTTAGCCGAAATTTATATGGGTGACATCTTAGCACGCCTGCGGAGCAGGAGGCCGACACCCAAACCCGCAAGGAATACAGCGATGGGTAAAGCGATCACCCCAGTGTAGCTCGCCGAGTAGACTGCCACCACCGAGACGGGCCTTGAAACCACAAAGGTGAGCGTGTTCGCTGAGCCCCCCAACGAGCCACTCCACTGTTTAAAGTGGTAGCTCACCGGGAATCCACCGTAGCTTGCGGGTGCGCTCAGCGAATACGGCTCGCCGACCGCGCCCCAAACGCTCACGTTTGAAAGAGGCGAAGAGAGCGTGATCAGGTCCTGCTCAACGTACACACCATCCACTATGAGCGGCGTGCTCACGTTCAGAGCGAGAGACGTCGAATTCACGAGCTCGCCGTTCACGCTCCAGCCCTGAAAGGCGTACCTCGACGTCGAGTTGGTGTAGATGTACCGCTGCGCGGAGAGGGTGATCGGGGAGCCCGAGTCGTACCAGAAGCTCTGGTTGAGCACACCTGTGGATGTGCGCTGCACCACATCCACCAAGTACTGCACTGTGCCCACTATGGTGACGTTCACGTCTAAGGCTGAGGTGGGTAGACTCACCGTCTCGTTGTGCACCTCAACCCCGTTCACGAACACCGACGCCAGAACTCTTTGGTAGGCCCCAAGCCCCGTCTGGTTGGCCACAGTGAGTGTGACCTGCGCCCCCCGTGGGGCCACAATATAGTGTGTGCCCACGCTTAGGTTCACCCCGACACCGTTCAGCCCAACCGTATAGGAGCCAACACCCTTGAGGCTAACAGGGTACACTTCAAGCTGGGTCACCGAATATGTTGGGTTAAACGCGACGCCACCATTATACCAGACAACAAGCTGATCCGCACCCACGCCTCCAACCGGAATCGTGGCCGAAAAACTCCCACTCGCCGAAGTAACCACGCTAACATTCCCAAACATGGAGTTTGACGCGTCACCCAACCCCTGCAGGCTCAGCGTCAGGCGCTGACCCGAAAGCGGAACAAACGATGAACCCGTGCCCGCCTGGTAAAACAGATACCCGGAAACAGTGAGCTGGGAAACCCCCACCGCCGTGAAGGCTTCGAGAACCGGTGTGACCGGCCACAGCTCATAACTATTAAGGTTCCCAAAGCTCAGAACACCCTGAGGAGCAGAGGGGTCTCCTAGATCCCTACCCACAGTCACAAAATACACGGTTTCACCCGTATCGGAGCCATAACTGTAAGCGTCGGGGACGGACACAAACAAACCATCCCTATGATAGTAGAGGGATATCAGGCCAGAAATCCCTTCGACAACCGCAAACGAACCACCCCCCGGACCCCCAAGCACGTATTCAACATCACTAGGCAGCCCATTCGGGGCGTAGGAGCCAATCTGGTAGTAGGCGCGCGCACCACTCACAGTGGGGAAGAGCACCACTGAATCGTAAACACCCGTGTAAACCGAGCCGTTCCCACTCGCAATAGAATACCCAAACGAAACCCTCACACCCCCAGCGCCCACACTAGATACACCCATACTCAGATTAACCGTAAACGGAAACGTCAAATTATAGACAACGGGGTCGACATAGTAGTAGTAACCCACAGGCTGCGAAACAGTGCCGTTACCCCGAATATACTGTGGGTGTAGAACAGCCGTGGGAGAGCTAAAATTCCAGATATTATTCACAAGCTCAACCTGCGGCTCCATCGTGGTATTAGAAGCGATAAAGATAACATTCTGCGTCCAGTAAACACCGTGACCCGGAACCCACAAAACCGCGTTCAACTGAAGGCTCCCATAGCCCGTCCCAATAAACGTATAGTTTGAGGCGTAAGGGGGAGGAATCACGTCAACCCCCAGGTTGAGCGAGTCAAAAGTGGCCGAGCCCTTCACAGCATCAGTGCTCAGATTACCCTTCGAACCATACGATGCGAGACCAGTCGGCGCGGGGAGGGGGAAGGGTTGAAGCCCACCCTCCGGATTCCTCCTCGGAACAAAATCGTGCGGAAGCGACTTGAAGGACGCGTGAATAGTGGGAGGCGGCGCGAACACGAGGAGAGCCGGGGTGACCAACGACAAAACAAGCAGGACAACCAGAGAAGACGAAATTAGAACATTCATAGATCAGAGCTAACACTAACAGGAAGATAAGCATTGTCATAAGCCACCCCACCAGCAGACAACAGTAACCATGTTTGAATGAACCCTCCCCCATGCACACCGTCAAACGTAAACACACCGAGGCCACGACAAGGATAAGAATACCTACTTCCTCGGGTCGCCGAAAAACCCACGCCGAAGAGGCCTACCCCCGAAGTGCACACGTCTCCAGATAAATGGCTCACAAGTTAATAACAAATCGGGCACCCCCACCCAGCTTCAAGAACTGGTGCGTGTGCACATAGAATCTTGGCTCGGTGGGCTCCGCGAGGCGTATCAGCGCGAAACCCATCGGTCACCCACGGCCATAGCCGGTTTATCCGAGAATTTGGATGAAAATCTTCGCTGGGATATCTGGAATAGGTCCTCCAAAGTTTAGGCTGTCGTCTTCTCCTCGACTCGTTCCGGTAGTCTCTTCACTCCTAAGAGGCCTAGCAACTCGCCGCGCTGCTCTCGGAGGAGCCTGTCTCCAAGTCAAGCGTGTTCGGAGGAGTCGACGAGAAAAGTTGAAGGAAACCGGAGTTTAAGGGGGAGCCATGTATAACTTTATCATCCATAATGTTTATGGGACTGTCTTAGAGTATGGTGGTCGAGCGATCTGGGTTTGGGTGGCGAGGACGAAGAAACAAAAAAGCTTATGTGGTTCGTGGTATCACCTACAAGTAAAACGCTAGGCAGAACGTATGGTTATCCAAATTCCGGCTAAGGAAGAGTTCCTGCGTGGTTGTGCGGAATACGAAAGACGTGAAGGACGCGACTCCATGTACAAAGTGGCTACTTTCTTGTGAAGTGTTTCTGGGGTAAACCAGAGGAAATGGCTGATGCACTCGGTGTACTCCTACTCACGTGGAACCAAGCGTTATACAGGCATGGCCCTCCAGACTCTGATGAACTTAGTAAGTGTATTGCGGATAACATGAATAAGATAAACCACTTCAGGCAGAGGGAAATCACCACCTTCTCCGCTTCGGATGAGGGGTCAACTCAGGAACTGGTAGAAAGGTTTCTCGACGCCCTCAAAACCGAGAAGTCTGGCAGGAAGAGCTCAGTGGCTGTGGCCAAAGCATTGCACCTCCTGGCACCAGCTTTCTTCCCCCTTTGGGACGATAAGATCGCCAGAGCCTACGGATGCTACTATTCTAAGGAGCCCGCTCAAAAATATGTGAGTTTCTGCACAATCATAAGGGAGATCGCAAATGGCGTCAAAGGATATGTCGGCGACTCCCCGAAGACGCTCGTAAAGTTGATTGACGAATACAACTATTCTAAGTATACCAAGGGATGGATCTAAAAAAGCGATGAGCGCATCCTATGCGTCGTACCGTTGAGGCCTCGTTCCGCAGGCATAGCAAGAGCACACGCAAACCCACCTCCGAATCATACAGCCTTTATCAGAACCTCCCAAGCCTCGATACTTCCGTGCGGAAGAGCAACACCCAACCAATCGCTGTGGAACCTGTCCCTCCGGCGAGGCGCGATGAGCAATGAGGACTAGGGGCTAACTCCTGTCTGTAGCACGGTAACCGAGACAATCAAAGAGGAAAGCTATATTTCTCCGGCACCCGAGGACCCCTGAACACCCGGCTTCCCTGGTCTGAGAAGCGGGACCGGTCCAAACCCAGTGAGTGAACACGTCAGAATACGTGTTTAGGGATATGCGAGCAACAGAGCTCTGAGCCTTGCTTAGGTGAGAAGAGGATGTCAGCTCCTCGGATAACGGAATGTTGGGGTCTTCAGGAGTGCTTCAGCCTCACGCCAGTCCACCTTCCCCGTCTTGCTGCGGTATTCCACAAACGCCGCACCGGGCGCAGACCAAGATCGGAATCGACGCACAGCCTCCGAGTGCGGTTCCCCCACGACGAAACCACGCATACAGCCCTCATTCAACCAGACGGATATCGTCCAGAAGCTCTTCTTGGCGAAGTCTGTCCTCAGACCGTATCTCAGCAAACCATCTGCACGTTTGAGCTGCCGCTCTATGCAACGTGTAAGCAGAAGAAAGGGTATAACGTCGAACCACCTTCTAAGCGGAAGAAAGGTTGCCACACGGGAATCCCGTCAAGCTCACTCACAACCCCTACTAGCGCCCCTCCCTAGCACTTCACACCCCCTCTTTGAAACCTACACCCAGAAACCTCAAAGCGGTTTCACCCAAAAAGCAACCAAGAAAAAATAGGGTGAAAGAATCCTTAAAACACATCATCCCAGCAAGCTATCGCACGGCTTAGTAAGCCAGCTGAGCCACCATAGACTGAATACACAACACCTCTCTGAAACTGCCGCGCGTATCTTATAAGATAAAAGAGACTAGGATAGCCTTGCTCTGCAAGCCTAAGATACTCGAATCCCCCTGAACAACACTGAATATTTCATCCACCATCACTACTAGAATCCACGGTAACTCAAACACCCCATCTGAGTGTACCCTACGACCTACCCCTGTTTTCCAAACTACAGCCTAACTCAAAGCTGGTTTACGTTGAACATTACCCTCAAGTAGGCGATAGTGTCCAGATTAGAGCGGGGTGACCTCTGTATCCAGGCGTGGAGAAGCGTTATCCGGACACCATCCCCCAACATCGCTGTCTTTAAGTAGCCCTGCAGTGGACCTCCCCTCCGCAGAGCGTTCCCCGCCTCGTGGAGTATGAGGACGAGTATATTGATTTGCTATCTAAGCTTCAAGAATGAATCCTCATCCATCCCCATTAATAAATAGAGTAGGGGAGCCCGGCTCGAACAGGAAGCCGATCACTTCCCCTTCCTTGTTTCACGGATAGCCCGAACTACCTCTTCATCCAGAACTTTCTCCAGCACCTCCTTCACCATACGCAGAGCCCCCTAAACTCCTCCCCCCTCCTCCACACGACCACATCCACACTAACACAACACTGCAAGCATACCCTAAGCACCCAACACACACCCTAACAAACACAGCGACTCATGCATACAAAAACGAATCCCACATATAGCGCCTCTCTGCAAAACAATCAAACAGTGGACACCCTCTAAACCATACTAAAAATCTGTGGCACCAGAGGACTCCAGCTACGAATGTACCCCACCGCATCGGGGGAGGCTGGCAACCGAGCCGTCAACACACTAAGCGAATGCAGTCATATGACCCCAACCCGAGACGTTTAATGCAACCCCCGGGGAAGTGATTGGATAACCTATTTGGTCGAAGCGGGTGAACCTAGTATCGCGTTGGAGGATAAGGTTCTGCAAAGGGTGGGGAAATCCAAGCTACTCATCTCTTCAATAAGTTTTCTGAAAGTGAGGTAGCGTTCACTTGAGAAGCCTGGGTTTATCCCGCCAAGTCGTGCCTCCACCCGCATCAAGCCGAGACCACGAGACTTAAAACCCCCAAAACGAGCCAGCCCGTCGTCGATGGCCTTAAACCCAAAAAACAAAACTGGAGCAACATCCTCTTGGATCAAAACCTTGAACACGACGGGTGTCCGGGAAACCTCCACTAAAACACCCCCACCACTAGTACTCGATAGGTCGAGTGTGAACCCTTCCTTCATCTCTTCCACCTGGACACTAGGGGTACGCATGATAAGCCTGATTGATCCTTTACGCGACACACCCCCAAAGACTCGTTCGAGCAAACCATCAATGCGAGCATCAGGATAACCGCACATAAGTAAGCCCACTCTACAAGACCCTCTGAGAAATCCCTTCACAGAGCTACTAGGTATAATATGTTCAGCCGACCAACTACCCTTAATAAATGAAACACCTCTCCTCCGTGACCCAGACCTAGCCCTTATAATATAGGGCGTTACGGGTACAAGCCTAACATCCAGCTCGAAAAACAATGAGATCCCCGCACTCTTTACTTAACACAGTCACCCAGATAGCTACGCAGTTTATCCGTATCAACCCCTCCACCCCTCCTAAAACACCTGTAGGCCTCGATGAAACCCGAGACCTCTCCTCTCCCCTGCTCCTCTACAAATACCCTGTTGAAGACATCGCGTAGGAGCTCAAGGGTACCCTTATCCAGCACCTTCCCAATATAGTACACCTTTAGCTTGGTGGATCCCGTATTGGAATCACGCGTGGGGACTAAATGTATCCTCGACATAAAGGCCCGTCCCTTCCCGCCTGCGCCAAAGACATACCTCTTAGCACCCCCAGAGTAGAGCTTACATCTCAAATAGGTCTTCAACGCCCAGAGCTCGTCGACACCAACCTCGAACCCCACTTCATATTCTCCTATGAGGGTAACATAGTGTGTGTCACTCGGGCTACCCACAAATAAATCATACGCGGCGTCCTTCAGCCGCTCATGGATCAACAACGCGTCCCTCCTTATAGTCAAGCAGCACTCCTAACCTACGAATAAGAGGCTCGCCGACGAGGTTCACATCGAAGCCCAGCACGTGATATGCAACGGCTTCCAGCTTCTTAGAACCAAACTCAACCACGGCGAGCTTCGCAAACCCGTTCACAGGGCCAGCCGCCGTCCTAAACACAGCTGAACCCTGGACACCGCCAGGAATACCGTCAAAAAGCCTTGAGTCAACTAAGAGGGTACCGTCAAAACCCGTGTCCACCTTGAATTCACCAGTAAACCCAGCCACCTTTAGCTGTACGTTCAAAGTGTAAGAGCCCCCTTAACCCTGAAGCGGTAGCCCCTCTTGATAAATGATGAGAGCTCATCCTCACTTTTAGTCTCCATTATCACTCTCCCGGCGTCGTCAACAACCTCGTATACCACCTCCCCAGGCTCCTTGGAAATCTTCTTGACCGAGCTTAGGAGATACTTGGGAAAGAATTCACCGAGGGCGTTCACGACATCTCCGTCAACCTCCCCATCCCCCTCCCCCATCCTGAAGAGATACTCTCCCCGTATTAGCCCATCCAAAGCAAGCGGAAACCCTTCGACCCCTCCAACCCTAAGCGTGAACAAACCGTAGCCCGCGCTACCACGGCCACCCAAACTCACTTCACCCCTCTCAGCCTTCATCGCCAAAACATCCAAAGCCTCCCTAACGGTGGATAGCACATCCTCTTCAACGCCTCCAAAGCTCACCTTCTCGTCGAGCACAACCGCGAAGCCGAGAAAACGTGTACCCACAGGCACCAACTCCTCGTCGAAAAGCTTCTCCTCCGCCGCAGCGCCCGTCAACCTATCAACCGCCACATGCACCATACGCTCCAAATATATCGGGAACGGATCCACCGGGATAAAAGCGGTGATCTTGACAGCGCTCCTAAGACCCGGGGCGCCAAAAGCCCGGCAAACACGGCAATACTTCACTCTACCAGTCAAATGGTTCCAGTCCTCTCTGAGCTTCACCCTATCGGTTGAGGAGAGGAGAGCCGGGTTCTCACACCGATCCAACTCAGAGGTTGAGAAACACGCGAGGGATACGTTAAAACCAGAAAGCTCAAAATACCGCTCCAAAGCGCTCACAAGAGAATCTCTAATTTCATCTGTAACGGGGTCATCTTCCCCGAGGTCATCGAACTCACTCAGAGTGCTGGGGACATCCCCATCCAGTAGGCCAGCTGATGCAAGGCTCTTTAACTCATCGATAACAACACGTAGATCACGCTTCCTCTTCCCGCTGAGAAATCGCTCCACCGCATCCCTAGGAACACCATTACGCCGAACACCCTCAACCTCCTTTTCCCGTCTAAGATACACTTCGTAAGTCGACCTCAAAACACCCCTAAACGAACTCCCCGGGATAAATGGGACGTAAACCTGGTGGAAGCCCTCCTCCAACCTAACCTTCACACGCACCTTAGCAACAGGGTTATCTGATGACGCGAAATCAAAATAGACACCCCCACCCCCCACCCTCAGATAAGACCTAGTCTCAACCACGAGAGGAATAACCTTCACAGGACTCCACCACCAAGCTCGCGAGCCGCTAGCGACTCCAAATCACCCTTCAATTCGACAATAACCTGCGGCCTAGGCGTGGAGCAGGCATCAGAAAACCTACCATAAACCCGAGACCACGCATCCCCTCCCCCCTCACTAACACCACTCTTACCACTCTTACCACTCTTACCCCTACGTTCTTCCTCTAACTCAACAAACGTGTTCCTAAGCTCACCGAGAAGACCCCGCACATCCAACCCCTTGCTAAGCATAAACAGAGCCACATCCAACTCACTCGCCAAGAACCTAAGCTTCGCAGAATACTCGACAGCACGCCTGTCAGAGGACACAAAACATATATGGGCACAACAAAATAAGAATTGTGGAAACCCTAGGACACGACCAACTCATCGCCAAGCTCCTAGCAAACCTCGGTGAACCCAAACCATACGAAGCCATCTACCTACACGACCTATTTAAAGGATTAATAACCAAAGGCATCAGCAAACAGGAAAACCGAGGAGAACATGACCCCGAAACCTACAAGGAAATATATGCGAAATACGACAGAATTTCTAGCATCGCAGAAGAGTCACCAAACCTGATAGGCGTCGAAGAGAAAAAGAAAAGAAGATTCCTATACCCACTCATCTCACCCTTCAACCTAAAGCCGGAGACACAGTGCATAGACCGATTCGATGACCTACCCACACAGCTAACACTACCCCTACTAAGAAGAAAATACGGAAGCAAAGTGGATGAATACTACCAGAAAATCGAGGAAACCGTATCAAGCATTACTCCAGAGAACATATACGAGAACAAAGAATTCCTGAAGATAGTATTCGACTCAATATGCATAACCCCACAGAGGAGCTGGGTGAGCGCCAACGACATCGTAATACTCGCACACCTAAAGGGCGCCCTACTCGCAAAGCTCTTAGAGGAGGGATTCACAATACTCAGACTCGAAAACCCATTCAACCTCGGCTACAAGACGCTCAAAGACATAAGCGGGTTAAACGCTGTAACAAGGATATTCACCCACCAGCTCAACCAGGAAATAATCAGTGAGAACGGTCTACATATACTCGAGAAGATAATCGGTTGCTTCAAGCCACCCAGTGCATATGAGCCCCCACTAATAGGGCTAGCCACACCCTTCACACTCCTAGCAACAGAGAAAACAATAATAACAGCCATACCCCGGAGCCAACACTCAAAGACGCTAGACCTAATCGAGCGAGCACTCAACAAGACGCTCACCAGCCTACTCGACCAACCCCACAACACTAAAACCATAAACATAACACTCAGATACAGCACCCACGAGTTAAGTGGGAGACTGCAATCACTAACACAGCAAACCCAAACCCCCAAGCAAGCAAACCCCCAAACCCTTAAGCTCCACGAAGAAGAAATCTTAGCCGAACAACTAAACCAAATCCTAGCAGAGATGGTCGACGACGACCAGCCCAACGCTTTGTCGCAGGTTGCACTCAACACGCCTCCGACAAGCGGGGAGACGTGCACAGTGTGCACCCAAAACTTCGCCCTCACACAGGAGTTCCTCTCCAGGTATAAGGAGCGAAAGGTCTACGATGAAGGCTCAAGCCACCCGGAAACACTCTGCCCCCTATGCCTAGCTAGGAGGCTCTCCGTATTCCACGTTCAGAGAACATCCCGCAAACTAAGAGGAGACCTTGACCCCAACCCAGGCGAGGGCTGGATAAAACTATTCGAACCCCAAGGGGAAGCTGGCAAAAGCCTAGACGAACTCGGAGACGACATCATCCTATTCATCTTCAAACTGAACCTACAAAGCCTCAACACAGAAATAGACCTAAAGACCGCTTTCGACTTCGAGCTCAAAAAGTTAATAAGCGAACACTTGGGAGGCGAATACTTAGATTACTGGCTGGACGCATTAAAAAAGGGGCTCAAACTCAGCGTAGGCCAACAGTGTGGGCCCCTCAAGCCTTTGAGGGCCGAAGGGATCATGAAGAAATTCATAGGGATAATCAGGTCGGTGGAGAAAGATAAAGACCCATCCACCCTGGTAAATGAGTATAAGGAGAAGGTAGAACGACTAGTCCATATTAAACCACCCATGGATGAAAAGCTCGAGTTCATGGCGCACGCAATTTGGTATATGGATGATGTTGGATGCGGGCCCACCGACGGCTCGATAAAGGTTAGGGGGTCAATCGATAGGAGCTTGACAGCCATGATATGCTTCGCGAGGATGGTGGAAGACTTCTGCGTCAAACTCTTGACTGGGAGGATCCCAAACATCATCCTCTTCCTACCCAGCGGCTTCAGTACTATGGGGGCGGTAGCAGTCCCCAAGAATGTGGGGGTAAGAGCCCTAGGGTTACTCGGGGAGTTCGGATCACTCGACGAGTGGATCCAACCCCTCAAGAGGGCGGGAGCCATACATATATACGTTGTGGGTATGAAGAGTTACACACCCATCGAGCTAGTCGCCAAAATCCCCCTCAACCCCATCGAAAACACACCATACACAGCTACAATAATACCCGTCAACCTCAGAAACGGGGTGCTCCCAAACCAACACCCAGTCAAACTCGGCTACAAAGATGCACAGATAGCACAAGTGGACAGGGAAACCGTTGAAGCATTGAGGAAGGCGGGCTTCAACGGAGTCCAGCCAAACCTCGACAAAGGCTACGGTGAAAACCCACGGCTAAAACCAATCCTCAACGCAAGACTACAGCAACCCAGANCCCCGAGATGCCACGAGAGAATCGAGCAACTCGCACAGGAGAATGAAAATATTCGGAGAACGGCGCTGGAGAGAATCCTAACATGAAGACATACGCCGTGCAGCTCAGGGTATACTACGGCTACAAGTATAACACAATACCCTCAACGATGATCGCGAGCGCAATAATACAGCAAGCCAAAGACACCAACACAAGCCTCCAGCGATACGTGGGTAAACTATATATAACAGACTTCAAAGCGGACAGCCAAACGAGAACCCACCCATGGCACAAGAACACCATAAACAGGCTCACCAAGGCCAGCACACCCCACCTCGAAACAACACTCCTCAATGAGGACACATTCTACGCAACATACACAGGATACATAACGCTGACCCAAGAGGTAGAGGACGAAGCCAAACAACTCATCAAACAAAGCGCCCCGTACATAGGCGGAAAATACATGCTAGCCGAATACACGTACTACACACAGGTAACCCCACAAAACACAAAAACATACATCAACATACCCATACTACCCCAAAAACTCGAAAAACTAAGAAACCTAAACCTCAAACCAAAACGAATAATAATCACACGCCAGCCAGGCAAAAACTATCCAAACCAATACGAACCCATAACCCTCGAGCCCACAGGCGACCACCTAGAAATCAAAAGAGCGGAAACACCGCTAATAACACTAGTCACAGCAGAACACACAACCTACGTGGGAGACACGCTCTACAAATATATACAACTAGTAGACCAAACACAGGACGAGTACGCAGGATTCTACATACACGCAGCCACAGCAACCAACAGCCTAAACAACACCACACACTGAACACATATAGATAAAACACTTCAAGCAACACGGATACAGTAACCCAGTACCCAAGAAAGCACCCAAACACGGCCAACAAACGCAAAACCCAAAAACAAACAACCAAACCAGCGACCTAGGCAAACGTTGGGAGTCCCGCCCAAACTGAATGAAAACGCCTATTCCAATCTAGCCGGATAAATAAGATGAAAATCACCAACAGACACATACCGTCAACATCCCTATTACCGCTTGCTAGGACTAACCGTTTCCCATCCCGAGGTGCCCTGCTTACATACCCCCTAGTCTCGACACCAACGGATGGTTTACTAAAAACCTTAAACTCTAAGGTAGAAAGCGCCTATAAATTTTCTTCGAACAATTTCGTAAATAATAGGCTGGTACATATGCTATATGAGAAGGTAAACTCTTAATACTCTAAATATGGTGTTCGGATAAGTCGTGTTCCCCGGGCTCAACATTGAAGCCGTAGAGCTTAAATAAAGCCTTCTGAAGCACCTCCACCACGAGGGTGCTTTTACCAGAACCACTCACACCCATGACGCATACAAAACACACGTGTTCGGATAAGGAGTGACTGGGATGAGATACGCCTCTCGGAATCACCCTATCAATATACCTCTATTCGGATAATGCATGTTTCGTAGGTATCTATGGTTGCCCCCTCGGAGTGTAAAGAGGGGTATTCACGTGATCGGCGGGTCGCTGAACACTACGCTGAGCAGGAAGACTATGAACCAGAGACCGAGGCCAGGGATGAAGTCGCCGAGGCACAGGCCGAAGACCCCGACGCCTTCCTCGTAGGAAGCGCCCTCCTGCTCCTGACAAGTTGGACGAGGCCCGCTATCACGAGTCCGAACATCTGGAGTGTGGCCGCGACGAAAACAAAGAGCGCAGTGTAGCTCTGCGCCTGCGCCGCCCACCCGAAGGAGAGCCTGTACACCAAGCGAAAGGCGTGAAGAACCAGGTAAATGTGAAGGGGTCTAAAAGCACGGTCCCAGCAGAGACCCAGAAAAGCGACCTCCGATCCATAGATAAAAAAGATGGAGGGGGTTAAAGCCTTTTTGCTTCTCCTGTTATCACACTTAAGGTTGCTACGTCTGAGCATCGCCGACGGATAGGAGGCTTAATGTCGCTAGAACAAGGGCGACAACGAGATGCGTGTCCGGATAAGCTATGTGATCCCCCATGTTTTCCTCGAGTCCATTGCAATTTTCTACTAGCTCCAGTAGTTGTGGCCTTCAGCCAGTTGAGGCAGTGTTTATCAATATCGCCTTTGGTGGTACAATCGTCTTCGAATAAGGTTTTAGCGTGGTGGTCTCCAAGAAGCGGGCTGGTGATTAGCCGTGGCGCCCACCACTAGGCTGGCTGGGGGATGCGCTCGCCTTCTTCAGGAATCTCAATGTTTTTGGAGAACAAGAAGAGGTTCACCCTCCCTCGCTGAGCTCAAGGTTATTGTGGTCCTGCTTTACATTTTTGGTTTTAGCCTCCATATGCGAGGAAAAACCCCGCGGCTCTTCAGGCTACTCTGAGTAGGAGGAGAGGGTCTTGGGGTCGAGTGTATTCTGAGGAGTGGAGGGGGAGGGTTGAGGTAAGGCTAGAGTTTGGGTTGAGCCACGCGTGGGTGCACCTCATCGTAGATCTGGATGAGGCTATAGTAAAGCGTAGTAGTGGGCGACCCATCATTGTTTGGGTTGCTGTGATGCGTGGGGGAAGAGACCAAACAACCAGTGTGGTCAGCTGTGACACTCCCCCTACGACGTGGACGACGGGTGACGCCCCAAGTTTCCTCGGAGGCAGAGAAGGAGGCGCCTCCATACGTGGATGACCCCCATCCTCACAGGCCGTAGATCCTAGTAGTGTGACTCCACCCGGTGAGGAGGGAAGGGGGAGAGGGCTTCCAAAACCACGCCCACCATAGCTTTAGGCTACGAAGCACCGCCGGTAAAGCGATTCTTTGGCTACCTTAAGGATCGAACAGGAATATCCCACTACAACACAACCCAAGGGGGACACTTCTTCCACCACTCTTACGCTTCCTAAGGCTATTTTTCGAGTGGTATGCGAAGCGTAGGCGCCACGCATGATCGCTTATCTCGACAGGCGTGTGACAACTAAGCTAACCCGCGCTCCCAGCAAGGAAACCCCTACATATCTAGGAAGCATCGAGTTTTTTAGCCGCATGTTTGAGAAAGTAACCGAAGAATACATGAAACAAAAATATAGGATGAGCAAAACTCGAAGACTCTGGTGGAAAGATGTCGAAATACACCCGCTTGCGCTTAGAGAAGAAAGCGTTGCGGATGAATACAGGAGGAGAGAAGACTTCAACCCCAAACAGTCGCTATACGAGGCCAAGCAAAAAACCCAAAGAAGTCGACGAGGAGCCGAAAGATTTACCCTCATTTCAAAGCGCTTTTTAAGACAAGAAAAGTGAGCAGAGCTTGTGGACTTAAACAAGTTGAACGCGTGGTACAGCGCTATCAGACCAAAAATCCGAGCTCCTTAACGTCTCTGGAAAGCCCCAAGTAAACCGCGCGACCCAACGGGGCCTCCGGCAATCAGAATAAAAAGCAATTATACTTTACTACCTGGAACGCTTTGATCCGTAGAGTAATAACGCCACGGCTGAGTTGAAAATAGCGAGGTAGAGTAGGAGGCGTGCTAGTGGGTAAGAAGGAGTGCGTCAAACCCTACTAAAGAATAGAATCCAACCCAGAGTGAATAGCCCTAACACAATCACATCTGTTAGCCCCATTTGTTTCGTGGTGCTACCTGTGGACACTAGTAATCCAGTTGAGAAGCTTACCCCAGTATAGACGCCAAAGACAAGAGACCCGAGAGGTGTTCAAAGCTCATTGGGGCGCCCATAACACATCTGGTAAGAGTGTACACCCCGACTCCGAAACCAGTAATAGTAGTAAAAGTGGTAGCCAAGCTCGTGTAGAGAGCCAGCCTGTCCACCCTCATCATTCCAGACAGAATGTGACTCGCTTATAGGCCTTACCCCCTCACACAAAATGATGTGGTAGGAACCCAGACCTTGTACCCCGCATCTGCTCCACACCCGTGTACCCTCTGGTGAACACAACACCACTTATGGCCTATAGTACTCGATGAAACTCAGAAAGTCTCTCAAACGTGTACCTGAAGTTTTAACCTCGATGGAAACCAATCCAAGCGGGGTTTGAATCACAAAGTCCAAACTCCACATCAGCTTTCCCCATTGTTCGCCAACACTATGGCTCGAATCCCAGTAAGATAAGCTCGCTGAGCACAAAGTTTTCGAGCATACCACTATTCGAACGATTTGCGACTGGCGTAAAAATTCTAGGAAGGGGGTTCCTGAATCCCAAGTCGTAAAAGTACACCTTCTTTGCTTTCTTTATCTCGTTAATCCTATTTGTGTGATAAGTATAGATGGATCTTATAACATATGTATTCGCCAGTACAGAGAGGTATGAAATAAGCGCCCTATAATCTAATCCAATATTCCTACAAGCCGAAGAAGCTCCAGGGATAGAGCCACTAGAAAGAGCAAGATACTTCATAAGAGACCCGAACTTTTCTACTTCCCTTATTCCAAACCATCCGAACACGTCCTTTTCAGCGTACATGGATACAAGGTTTTTGAGTAACCCAATTTTCACATCTTCTCCTTTCACCACAGCGGGAAAGCCCCCGTAAACCACGTACTCGCTAAGGAGTGCTTCGAACTCTCCTCTAAAGGCCTCATCAAGGCTGGGTTCTCCGTCCGACTTCAAAAACACCTTTAATGTCTCCAACCCACGTATTCGGCCGCGACAACAAGCGCGGAGGGCGAGCCCCTGAAGTCTTCAAAAAGTATGGGTGAGAAGCGCGGTTCCAACACATCGGTTCACCTAGATAGGTATTGCTGACCAAACCACTCTATAACTGAGTTCGGGTGAGAAATACACCAAAGTATTCAGTATAAGGAGTAGGAGGACACCTCGGAGGACACAACGGGGTAAATCAAAACCCGTCTCCTCAATTTTAGCTTGTGCTTAGTAAGGGTTACGGCAACAGTTGCGAGATTTCCACCTGCGGTATCGCCAGCCACGATCAGCCTGTGAGCAACCACCCCTGGCTCCCCTGCGTGTGCCGCCGTGTACTCCAGCACGGTCAACGCGCCTACAACGAGTTAAATCCTTTCACAAAGTTCGCTTTGGGTTGCGGGCTGAAAGCCGATCCGCCCGCAGCCTGACACAAGCGTTGCGCCTTGGCTTTTCGGTGTGTTTTCGATGCCTTCTGAAACGCATATATAATTCCCTGAACTTAATATGCATGGAAGGCATGAGTTTGATCAAGAACCAATTCCTAGAGCTCCTCGACCAAGACGAAGAATTTAGGCTGGCGGTTGCCGCGAAACTCGGAATCACAGCTATAAACCAAAAACTAGACAAGATATTGGAAAACCAGGAGAAGTTGTGGCTCGAAGTGAAATCTCTGAGGGAGGGTCAGGAGAAGTTGTGGCAGAACGTGGAGAAGTTGTGGCTCGAAGTGAAATCTCTGAGGGAGGGTCAGGAGAAGTTGTGGATCGAAGTCAGGTCTTTAAGGGAAAACCAGGAGAAGTTGTGGCTCGAACAAAGGAAGATGTCGAAAGATCTCCATGATGCCCTCACAGCGCTTCAAAGAACGACTTTGACGGAGGAAGAGGAAGCGTCGGAGGTTGTTGCTCACAGGTTGCGCCGAGAGTTTGGAATCGAACTTCAAATCTCGCCCCTGCACGTCGATTCCAAGGAAGTCGACCTTTACGCGTCAAAAGACGACTTCTGCGTAATCGGCGAAGCCACAACGAGACTAGGCAAGCGGCTTGTGATTGAGCTCGACGAAAAAGTCGAGTATATAATGCGGAAAAAACCAGAGCTACTCAAACCGAGATACGTAAAGGTTATATACACAATCGTGGCGTTGGGGGAGGCGATAGAAGAAGCAAAGCAAAGGGGCATATGGGTGCTCACATGGAAGGAAGAGCTTACACCAATCACGGTGCACACCGCGCCAAACAAAAAGTGAACCGAGGCAATTAAACCATCATCGCCCCAATTTGCCACTCCGTAACGCTTTGTGTGCGCTCACGGCACCCACGCTCGATTAGCACTCAATCACCATCCTTTAAGCAAAGGCTAATCTCCTTCACAGAACTCTTGAACATCTCCACGTAACTCTTTTCATTCTTTCTACACAGCTTTAGCGAACTGTGTCGAAAGCGCTTAACAAAACGGATTTATATCCACGCGCGTTTTTTAGTTGATGAGGCTGGGTATTCTCGGCTCGGACAAGCTTGTGACAACCACAAACGCGCTGATGTACGAAGTGTTTGCGGGTGTGGTGCCCGATGAGGTGGTGATTTTTACAGAGGATCCACCCAAAACCACGTTTGACAAGCTTTCAGAAGCGCTACTACTCCTTGGCGTAAAACCCAAAATAAGATACGTGGTGCTGGGAGAGGATTTTTCTAAGTGGGGGGAGGCGTTCTCACAGGTGGACATAGTGGACGTTACACCAGGACGAAAAATCACAGCGCTCATTGCGGCCTCGACCACAAAGGGAAAGGTAAGGTACGCATACCTCAAGGAGGAGGTAAGAGGCTACAGGGTGCTCGGATACGTACCACTACAGCAAATTAGATTAATAGAGCTTCCTGCATTTAAACAAGTGGCGATGAGCGCAAAACACACTGTGAGCGTGGGCGAAGCGACGCTTGACAGGGAGGGGCTCACAGCTATGTACAACCTCTACACACTTTTAGGAGAAGTGAGTTTTAGTTTCGGCTCCTTACCGATACCTGTAACACTCGAAGAACTCTTACAGAACAAGGTCACACTCACACAGGAAGACCAACAATACTTCAACACCTGCATCAAACGCGCAGGGTACATCCAGTATGAAGAGGAAAAGGAAATAGCGCAAACCCAAGACACACTCACATTTGACACAAACGTGTACATCGAACTAGGAGAAAGAGTGCTCAGAAAAGCGAGAAAAACACATCCTCTGAGAAGCGTGTACGATGAGCTTGACAGAGTGTCCCTTGGCTACAACAAAAGACCAACGCCCAACGAAGCGAAATTCTTGTTAGGCATGGCTGACTACACGCTCATCCACGGCGCACCACCACCAAGCTACACAAAAAGCTCAGGGGACGTGGGTATAATAGAGGAGGCAATGGAGCTTAAAAAGCATCTCGAAGCGCTCACGCTTGTGACTCTTGACCAAGCGCTCGCACAAAGAGCAAAGGCAAGAGGAATAAGAACAATACACCTACACACACTGCGCAAAGCGCAAGGAGACGTGGGCGAACTCCTAAGAACACTCGCACAATACACAGACATACAAATCTACATAGGAAGCGAACAGGTAGCATCAGTCAAAAGAGAGGACACAAACACCCTCAGAGTAGCAGCGCTAGAACCACAGCACAACTACGCACGACTAGTACAAATCCTACAAAAATTCATAAGACAATAAAAACTAAGCAGAATCCAGCCCGGTAAGCTTCTCCAACATTTAAGGCCGATCCAAAAAACCATCATGTTCCAAAGAGGCAATACTTGGGAAAACTCCACCCCCACAGAGCGGTTATATACCCCATGTGCAATTCAGGTTGGCCGATCATAAGATATCCCCACACCCAACCAGTAACCCTGTTTGATAAAAAATAGTCAATGACCATCAGCTTACATTCTCCCACTCGAAGTAGCCGTTAATACTCTTAGCGTACTCCAGAAAGTGCTTAATGGGGCTATCCTCACACATGATCGCCTCCGCATTACCCACAACAATAAGCTTACACTGGGCCCGCGTTACCGCCACGTTAAACCTGTTAGGATCCGACACAAACTTCAAGGTGCGAGGATCCGTAGCAGTCACACTGAACACCACCACCTTCTTCTCGCGCCCCTGAAAAGCGTCAACCGTGTTCACCTCAACCTTACCGATCCCTGAATTGGTGAGCACCTCACCTATCAAATTCCTCTGCAACCTGTAAGGAGCAATAACACAGACATCCTCCTGAAGGACACCGAGCATCGTAAGCCTCCTCACTATTTCTACACACGCATCCACCTCAGCTTGGTTCTTATAGCTTGGTTTAGAGAACTCTGCACAACCCTTCACATGAACAAACACGGCCGCAGGCTTAGCCGAAAACAACCCAAATCCCCGAACTTCAAGCGTCTTTCCAACCGGATCCGAAACAACACTGACCCTCCCACCGTAAAATTCACGCGAACTGAAACCGAAGATTTCGGGGTGACTCCTATAATGATTCGTGAGCATAAACTTGACCTTAGAGTGCTTTAAAGCCACGCTGAAAACGCTTAACTCATTAAGAACGGCCTTAACATAACCATACTCACCGGTATCCTCTGAATAAAGTGTTCTAAAAATCGGTAACAACTGCTTATCATCACCAACAATAATCCAGCGCTTACCCTTCGAGAGGGCAATCAGTGCGAGCGTCAGCGGAGCCTGACTCGCCTCGTCGACAATCACTAGGTCGAAGTCATTGAATCTATCGAGGGGGCTCAGTCCACACTTGATAAGCGTTGAGCCCACCACCCTAGCTTCACTAATAAGCTTCATACTCTCCTCAAGCAGAAGCCTATCAATCTCCTCTGACACCCTTGAAAGCTCATCTTGCAGCCCGCCAATTTCAAAACCTAACTTTTGGATTTTGTCCAAAAGAATTTTATCTCCATGAAGTTTCTTTGATTCTTCATAGAGTCCTGAAAGCTCCCTTTTATCCCGGAGAAGCTTCGTCAATCTTTCCTTAATCTTCCCCCTTTCAGCTTCTAGCTGATGATAGTGTTCACCCAAAGCTTCTTTTGCCCTATACATTAAAAGATACTTTTTCAGTTCAAGCAAAACCCTCTCAGGCAAACCCACACGCAGGGTATAGTCAAGGGGAAGCCTCTCTACAACGTTATCTACCGCCCGATTCGTGTGGCTCGCCACCAAAACCCTAAAACCACGCTCGGCGAAACTCTTCGCGATCTCGGAAATCACCTTGGTCTTACCCGTTCCGGGAGGACCAACCACGACAAGCAATTCACCCTCCCTTAAGGATAAAGCTCTCGAATAGACCTCGCCCTGGGAGGAGTCCAATCCGAGCCCGGAGGGAACTGGTGACACCCGGTGTGGTGAATCATCAACTTGCGAAAGGTCTAACCTTGCATCCTCCTGTGCGCGTCGCCGAAGGGCTACACTATTACCCCTCGCAACCCCAAGATAAGCGTTAACCAGAGGACCGGAATCCTCGAGACCGCTCAGTAGCTTTTTAATTAGCTCAAGCTGTAAATCATAACCAACAGATGTCTCAGCCCTCGCAACATATATAGACTCACCTTCGGATAAATCGGATAAAGCCAAGACATCACTCAAAACGGTTGTGAACTCCCCCTTTAAAACAACGGTTCCAAGATACCTCCACTTACTGCCTTTAGAGTAGGCTAGCATTTCACCCTCATCAAATGTAGAGAAGGGAAGCCTAATCGTCACCGAGGACTGCGATTTAGAGACAACTTCCGCTCGGAATGGTTCAACCTCTTGTTCCTCTTTTTCCCTCTGAATAAGAATCGCCAAATTTTTCAAAAAAGTGTTGTCATCCATATAATCCAGAGAATAAGGCTTAACCCAATGACACTTTACACACCTAAACCAAAAATGCCCACTATCCCCCTCCATCACACCATCACATTTATCGCAGAACACCCCCACTCACCTATTTGCACTCCAAGCAACGAGGGCGTCTCCCCCCAAAATCAAATACCCACCACGGCACACACGCAACCCAGCAAGCCTCCAATCACTTCTCTCATCCACCAAAAAAGCAGGTTGGCTCTTAAGCAACTCTTTATAAGGCTCCGAATTGTTCAGAGTTTGAACCCAAAAACTATACAAGGGCCTCGGCTCAGACGAGTATTCATCCTTGTCCACGGAGATACACGTCTTTTCACTTCTATCTAAAACCTTGTTTACAATAACAATTTTTTCGTACTCACTAAAGCGCAAAGGAAGCTTTTTACCACGCTCCTTGGCAAGCCTTTTAAGTTCTTCACGGCTTTTGATGCTGAACATCACCTTGGAGAGGTCATCGAGCGAGATAAAATCGAACCCTGACCTCTCCCGTAAATCAAAGAAGGCTGGTAGTGTAGACAATGTCGAGCGAACCGACATCTATTTTCCCAGCGCCCTGATTATCCCCCCAAAGTCCTCTCTTTGAAGTGTCCTTAAAAGCTCATCTCTCCTCGAGACAAGCCCTTCTGGAAGAATATATCTGTCCTCCCTTAAAGATCTAGTGAGGCTATCAACACATTCCTTGATCGTTATCTTATCATAAGCCTTAAACACCCAGGAGGCGAGTACAGACAATAAAACTAGGTTCGCACCTTGCGTGCTCAAGAAATCCGAATATAAGGGAAGGCTTGAAAACGTGTTCCTAACAGAATCAAGCAGCTGAACCCTCGAAATTGTCTCCCCGTCACCGAGCTGTCTTCGAAAAGATTCACACAGAAGACTAGGAATAACTGCGATAACCCTGCAGGGAGAATGCCTTCCCCCCCTACCAAGCCTTTGAATAAACGAACCCACGTTATTCGCCTCAAAAATGAGGAAACCGGTGTCGAAGTCAACGCCAACCTCAACCGCGCTAGTCCCAACAACCAGAGACCTAAGCTCCTGAGGCTTCGGTCTCTCCCCTTGCGGTACAAGACCGTGAATCTCCGACACAAGACCCAGATACTTATTTTCCAGTTCCCGCGCAAGCCAGTAAGCTGTGAGCACACTGTTGAGAATCACAACAACATCCGCCTTCCCCCTCTTACCGCTTTGTTCGTAGGCCCGCTCTACAAGACCGCTTAACTCACGTATGTCATCGGTGCTCAGCGTAGAACCACTCATTCCCTGAAAACTAAACTCAAGCTCGTGCTGGATCGTGTCGCCGTAAGGCGAGGGTGCGGCGCTTATTCTTTCAGGTTCCCCCAAAAAGTCTGGTAACACGGTGGTAGTCGCACTACTAAAAATAAACTGGTCAATCCTATTCCTTATATACATAAGCATAAAATATATGGTTGCAAGTGAGTACCCATAGTACAAGTGAAACTCATCTAAAACAAGCATGTGGCGTTCGTTCGGCTTTAAAATGCTGTCTACCAACTCGTTACTTTTCGAAAACCTTAGTAGAAAAAGAAAGTAGAGAACTTCAGGGTTTGTAAGGAAAACCCTTTGAGGAGAATCGTCCTTCCTCAATACTGAAAGCCACGTTCTACCCTCTGTTGTATTCGAGTTTTTTGCAAGCGTGTTAAGTGTTTCCCCGTTGACTACATAAAGCGAAACATCCCCAGAGCCTGTGTCTTCAAATATTTCATCCGGGATGGGAGTCTTTAACACTGATTTCTTGCCCAAAGCGCTCAACAGCCTTTGAATAGAGGATAACTGGTCGAAAATCAGGGCGTTGGTCGGGTAGACGATTACTGTGCTTCCGAAATTCTCTTTCAAGGCCTTTGCAAGATAAGCCAGAGTTTTACCGCTACCCGTGGGAGCATCCAGCACTATCAGAGGAGAAGTTGATCTGAGAACATCACTCTGGAACTTCCTCAGAGTGATTCCGGAAAGGTTTTCATCGCTTCTTTCAATCCTGTAAGAATCAATTTTTATCAAGGGAGGCTCACTGACTGGTAAATTTCCCCACTAGGCCTTAACACATAATAGTTCTTCCCATCATCATCCTTCAGTACATAGTGTTCAGCTCTAAGCTTCGCGTTCAAAACCAGTGGGGGAAACTGTAGCTGATAGTCGCCACGCACGATTTTCTGTTCAAAGCCTGAAACATCCATCGGATTCACTGGGTGGTCAACAAAAAATTCGCCGTCTGATTCTTTAACAAGACTTAAAGGATACGAGTGAATCCTACAAGCCGCGTGCTTCTTACCAAGCCTTACAAGAGTAGGGGGTGCACCTCCAATCACGAAAAATTCAAACCTGTCTAAAGGCGCAAACTTTTCCTTTGACCCTATTTGTGGAAGATTGGGTTTCCTTTGCGGTAGATTGGGTTTCCTTGTTGAATCCGTGGTTTGAAGCAGTGTGTAAACGCTGTTAAATGTGTGTGAAACTCTATCCCAGCGATTCCACTTTAGTGTAGAAAAAGGAAGGGGAACCTCGGAGACCACCAATGGTTTAGCCGGTGTCGCATAAAGACTGAAGCGCTTAAGGTCCTCAGTGTAAAAAGGTTTTGTACCGCTTGCGTTGCGATGCGTTTTGTTTACTTGGGTGTTGATCGCATACATCAAAGCATAGTTTCCTATAAAATTAGTCATCGACGTGTGTCTAGTTCCCGTCGACGTGAAAAAAAGGTAATCGTGGGCTACCAGTACACAGCGATAGAACGAAGTCATGGTTAGTCGCCCAGTGACTCTGCGTGAACCGCGAAGTTAAGAGAATCGGTTAAAACCTTCTCGACGAACTGCTTATCAATTTTATACGATGAAACCTCATCCATAAATTTTTCTAGCTCTGCCCCAGTGATCAAGTGCAAAGCATCTGGAAAAGCGGCGTAATTTGAATACTTCTCCAAAATTTGCTGCGTTGCCTCTAAATCAACCCTCTTTTTATCACTAAGCTCCAAGGTGTACTCAAGCGAAGAAATTATCTCTTCGTTCCCGATAACCAAACCCATAACATAGTTCAGCGTATCACCCTTAGTTCTGCTTTCTGCCCCATAGCTCTTACACTTAAGCAGGTTCTTTATAACAAGAACAAGCTCCTCCCATGTCGGTGAAACTAGAGTAACTACGGAGGGAAAGTTCGCCAAAGGAACAACGTTTTCCGTGACGTTAAGCGCTTGGCCTGTGCTTTGCGTGGTCTCGGCAACAGCATTAAAGGTTAGGTTTTCGCTTAACTCTTCATAGGGCTCCAGAGAGAAGGCGCTGCTATACTCAATCCTATGCTTGATGTTCCACCTTCTCTTCCAAATGCCTTTATTTTCCGTCACCACAGCACCAAATAGCGAACACCTAGGACAAGCCCTACAAAGCCTATCTTTGAGCTCACACTCAAGAATAGAGTTGCGTAGATCATCGAAGAACTTCGGTTGGACCCCATTACTCTTTTTATCATTAATTAAATCCCAGTTTACGTTTAGAGTTGAAAGATCTGCGCTGGTAGCATTGAAATAATACTTGATAGTTGCCGCGAACTCCCTGCTTTCAGGTGCCTTTTGTTTTGACGCGAGAAACACAACACGCGTCACCTGTGTCGGATCCGAAATTGAAGCGGGGGTAACAGCTATGTTTAGCTCGCGCGTCTCTTCAGTTCTAAACACCGCATAGTCGTGTGTCTGCCTTAAAAGAAGAATCTGAACGGTCACAGGGCTTCTGTAAAACGGGACTTCCTTAGGCAGTACACTCATAATTTTTTGCGTAACTTCACTCATTTTGTCCACCCCCCTCCTGTTTCTTGGATTGCTCCTTCTTCTCCTCACGCTTTTCCGCTATTTCCTTTGACTTTCTAAAGTACACACCGTAGTCAACACTTCGAACTATCCTGTGAAAATCACGGTCAGTAAAGCGCTTTTTCAAATCGACGAGAATCTCCACCCCCTTCCGCAAGCGTTCAATACCCGCCTGCGTGACCAGTTTTTTACTAGACTGATTATGTATGTTACTAGACTGATTATGTATGTTTATGATGTGCCCCACATAGCTCTCTACGCTTTCACCGAATTGGCTTGCCTCAATCATTGACAGAAGTTTCCCCACAGGCCCCATAATCGCTGTCTTGCTATAGCCGGATTGCTCGGGTAAATAGTCATAGTCCTCAAGATAGCCGAATAGGTTATCGATTGCTTCGGCTATCTGCTGCGTTGGCCACTCGACTTTTTCCCAACCCACTTTAAGAAGAACAGGCTTCCTCATTTTAACTACTCACCACCACCCAAGCGCTCTAGCGCGTGGATGAGCTCCCTCAAATCCTGTTTAGACTTGTTCATATTAACGTATTGGACGTAACGCGCAACCACCTTACCTGGCTCAGCTGATAAGATCCTTAGTAAAGAATCCTTTCCGTAATCAGCACCAGCCTTTACGAGAAGTCTTTCGACCAAAACTAGCGCAGAAAGTTTGCTCAACGCTTTTTCTAAACCATCGATTGTGATCCATCCCTCGTTAACGGAAAGCTTACGTGAAAAGTCCTTGAAGATCACATCTGACGGAAACTTCGCGTAGCCCTTTTTACCTTCATTCAACACAACGGATGTCGTGACATCAAGAATCGTGGCCAAAAAGAGCCTTCCAAGAATAGTTTGATAAAGCAGCCACTTTAGTTTTCCTATAGCCCCGTCCCCCCATGATTGCATGCGCTCAGCGAATATCAAAACGTAGTTACCCGTATAGCAAATTGGCTTCACACGCCTCATCAGCTCAAAAACTTCCTGCAGGCGCCCCTCAGCCAGACGCACCTTTCCCTGCTTTAGTAAACTAATAAGAGCTTGCGCCTCCTCTATACTTGAAATATCAACGTCCTTTGGAATTTCTTCGAGCAAAGGGGAAGGGTCTCCGTAGCGCACTATCAAAGCTTGTAGCGCATCCGCAAAAGCCCCCAAAGAAGGCTTGTCATTAACTACGCTTTGAATATCAGTGTTTACAGGTGACCCACTCAGATAAGAAAGCCAAACATCCTGAATAGTGCCCTTAAAAGCATCTTCCGATCCTAGAACTTGCTCCAAAAACTCAACTTCGTCAAGCTTAATCGGAGCAAAATTATCACGCACTAGTCTATCCGCGAGTGTCTTCCAGTATAGAGAAGACTCCCTGCTGATTGCTATGTGAGGGACAATCACGAAGGCATAAGTGTCTCTGAAGTCCACCATCAATAGCCTCCTCACCTTGTACTCGAAATCGCAGAGCTCACATATGCGAAGCTTGTTTTCACCGCCAATTTCACTGCCGGCCACAAGTGAGTCATGGTAAATCTCGGACTCACCAAGCACCTTTGCCACCGCAGTCAACTCCGCAGGACCACTGCAAATCACGCAAAGCGGGGTACCCCTCTTCTTTCCATCAAGATAATCTTCGTAGGATCTCTTGAGCTTGTTGAAGCTACCAGGCGGAGAGGGCTCTGTGATGTCGTACACCAGTAAGTGAGCTATGTGCTCCAAGAATTTCTCTGGATCCTGAGCTTTGCGAAACACTTCCTTAAGCCTGAGGGTGGCTTCCAACATGGCCCCATGCAGTTTATCCTCCCATTCGACTGGGTTGGTGTAAAACCTGCTTTTCCAAACCGTCTTTGCAAACTCCAGTCTAATTTCCCTTTTCATTGTGTTTGAGGGTTTCACGTTTGGTGGCTGAACATCAAGTTTTGAATAAACGTTCTGAATGATCTCTGCTATTTCTGCGTCCTGTTTTACACTCTCTCTTACCTGCTTCTCTATTCCCATAAGAGTGATGAAGACTTTAAAATCGAACTCCTTGAACCGACGAAGTCTCTCATGCAATTCACTAACGGTGATCCCCAGCTCCCCAGCCAATTTTTCCCTGCCCTGTCTATCCAGGTCCTCCTTTTCGAAATAATCGGTCTTTGCGCTCTTCTTAGAGTTTAGCTCCCTTCTATACTCGTAGAAACGCTGCTTCCAGAATTGTCTCACCACTTCGTCTGAGTAAAACAGAAAAATTGGCTCCGTAATCACTTGTTCCTGAAGCCCCCCAAAACTTGCCTTTGCAAGCTTACTTGGGTCGGCGAAAACAATTTGCCTTAGTTTTTGGGCAACCCTCGCAGCAAAGTCTTGTTCAAGTGTTGGAACAGCACTACCCTTCCTAAAGCAGTACACAGTTCCATCTTGATGCCACGCAAGCGGCTCGTAACCCCTTTCCTTGACCAGTTCCTCAAGTGAAAGAAGTAATACCTGAGTAGCCACTCCCCGAACAGTCGAAACTCTAGTGAACCAAACATCCAAACTCTCCGTGTACCTACCATCAAAAAGCTTCCTCGACGACGCTATTTCATCAAGAGTCTTCGAAAGCAAAACATCCGCGGAGTGTACCACGTCGATCACTAGCTGCGAATGAATCTGCGGCCTTGTTTGGAACAGAAAGGAGGCCGATTCCGCATTGTCGATTTCGCCAAGATTTGATATGCAGTACCTGATATCATCCCAAAACCTGTCACCGCGTTGATAACCCTGCCGCTCCAAGTACTCCCTGATCTTTCCCAACCCCTCCAACACTACGCTAGGCATTTGGTGCGCGAAACCGGTGCTAGAAGCACGCTCGCCTGCTAAGTTCACCCTCACACTATTCTGAAATCTCTCCTTGGACTTCCCGTAATCGTGCAGAAAGCCCGCTAGAAAAACAAGATCCACCAATTCGCCGCTATTCCAAGCCTTAACGATTTCGTCTCTTTCCTTGTCAGCAAGTCTACCATGAATCACCAGATCAGCAAGCTTAACCGAGAGCACGCCGACATTTATCGCATGGGAAAGAAGAGATTGGTGGTACTGGCGGTTGAACTTGGCGTATTGAAGGTGCCACTTCTCCATGTACCCGAACTCCGTCACACGCGCTAGTAGCCCCGGTGCAAGTGATGCCATCACATAAGTACGTCAAAAGACATTAAAAACCCTTTTGACTGAAAATCAATCGAAAGTTGCAAAATAATGCAAAAATGTTCCAATCCGTACTCTCAAAAAGAGCCCCTCCCCATTAAGCCATAAGCCTGAGCCTAAAAACAGAGCTAGAAAAAACCACATAGGTGAGCCCATCGCAAAGCTACCAACACCCCTATGCACCGTCCCGAAAAAGAACAGGCCCATCTACCTAGACACCAGGTGCATCATAGTACCACGTGGAAAACGCCTAAAACAATAAGTAACACCACCCAAAACTATGGACAATTTAAAAAAGATGAATACACATGATAAGCTCTCATACCCTTACACCCATTTTTGAGAAAAATAAAAACATTAATTTATCGACATATTAAATTAGGTTATGGTCAATAAGGCATCCAAGGCGTTGGTGTTCACTCTAGGATTCGACGTCACACACGTTCTAACTAGGCTCACCGAAATCGGCTTAGAAGGAAAAGAAAGGCTAATCTTCATCTTACCCAAAAACAAGAAGGAAAGAGCGGAAGCCTCAGTCACAGCGATGCAGGCACACATAAACGCGCTCAACTCACGGGGATTCAAGCTCAGCGGCGAGTTCTTAAGAGTCGAGGAGCACGATTTCCTCAAAGCTGTAAGCGAACTCTACCATAAGCTCGAGAGCTTCGACGAACTCTACATCGAGCTCTCAGGAGGCCTCAGAATACTAAACCTCGCACTATACACCGCAAGCCTCCTACTAGGAGGAAAAATAAGACAAATGTCAACAAAGCTAGAAACAGACGGCTCAACCGTAACGTTAACTCGACCACCCCCGCTAATACTAAAACAATACGAGAAAACACTTTTGGAAGCCCTAAGACAGGAGAAAACCATTCCGGAGCTCTCAAAAGAAATAAAGAAGAGTAAGACGAGCGTTTACAGAACGCTTGAAAAACTCGAGGCAAACGGCCTTGTAGGGTCCAGCGGGACACACCCCACAAAATACGTGATAACCACAATAGGCGAACTAATACTCAAAAGCCAAAAATGGCATCACACCAGGGCCTCAAAATCCGGTCAACCAGAGGCTCAAACAAAGTGAGCCGGGAACACGAAGACCTACTCAGTGTAACAGCAGTCAGACAATACTTCTACTGTAGAAGGGAGCCCTACTACATATACGTTCTCCACACTCAAGAGCCACCAACCGAAACCATGCAGTCGGGAAAAGAAGTACACTCACAGGACCCCTTCCAAGCCTTTTTAAGAAAACTCAACCCAAAATACATGTTCCGCTCTCCACCCCTCCGATCCGAAAGGTTGGGGGTGGCTGGCGCACCCGACTATGTCTTTGTCACAAAGTTCGATGAAATCGTCCCAGCAGAAGTTAAACGCTCAACACACACCCAAGGGAAAAAGGGGTTACAGTTCGTCGCCCAGCTCGTGGCATACGCACTCATCCTCGAGGAAAACTATGTGCTAAGCGGCGGGGAACTCGTTCAAGCGCAGGGCACCACGAAAACAGTTGTGAAGAGAGGAGTCATCTACAGTGCGATACAAAAGAAGGTCGACGAACTACAAATAACCGAGGATTTGAAGCGTACAGTGAGGAGGGGGATCGAGGATTTAAAGAGAATAATAACCTCAGGCGAGTTCCCCAGTGTAAGGCAACCTTGGTCGAAGTGTGCCAACTGCTGGTACAGGCGATACTGCTACCCCTAAGCGATCAGCCTGTCTTGGTCGTCGTATCTTAACTCAACGCCGAGTACAATCCTTTGCGAGTAACTCGCGGGTGTGAGGGGGTAAATCTGCACGTTTGCCTTCTTACCGTATATTAGCTTTGCTAAGCCGTTCTCAACATCCTTCCTCTGAGCCACGCTCAGGGAGCCGATGAACGCACTCTTCTGTACCCTCGTCAACCCCTTCCCACGCAGAAACCTTGAGACCTTTAATCTAACGTCATCCTCGGTTATGTCGTAAATCACAAGCGTCACGAGACCGTCAGGCATATCGAATATATAGTTGGTAAACATATCTTTATTATGCCTAAGGTTGCGCTCATAGTGGATTATGGGGCGACGCTCAAGGTTAAGGATGGGCGCTTCCAGCTTCATGTGCCTGAGAAGAGGGAGGCGGGTAGAGAATACGTTGTGAGGTGGGACCTCTCCCCGCCAGAGGTGGAGGCTATCGTTGTAGCGGTGAAGGGGGTGTCGGTGAGCGCTGCCGCCATAGACTTGGCTGCGAGAAACGGCATCCATATATACTTCTTCTCGGGCTCCAAGCCGCTCGCACACCTCCTACCAGCCACCTACTCACCCGTCCAGGAGACCTGGCTCGCACAGATACGTGCAGCCTCAGACCCCCAGCGCAGGCTCCTCTATGCGAGGCTCTTCGCGGAGGGCAAACTCGCAAACCAGCGCACCGTGCTCGAGGAATATGAGAAGCGTGCTAGGGCCTCTGGTAACGCCTCCGTAATACCACCCCTCACACGAGGTATACAGGCAGTGGGTGAACACCTCTCTAAGCTCCAGGCCTCCACGAGTGTGGATGAGGTGAGGCAGGAGGAGGCGCTCGCAGCCAAAGCCTACTGGGAGGCAATCGCCGCACTACTACCACCCAACCTCGGATTCGAGCTACGCCTCACAAGGCAGAGGATCAGGGCTGAACCAGACGTGGAGGTGGACCCATTCAACCGCGCACTCAACATAGGCTACTCAGCACTACTCAGAGAGGTTTGGGCCGCATCACTAGTGGCAGGCCTCAACCCATACGTGGGCTTCCTACACGCCCCCAGGACGGGTAAGATGAGCCTCGTGTTCGACCTAATGGAGGAGTTCAGAGCCGTGGCCGTGGACAGACCCCTCATAACACTCGCGAGAACCCACCCGGAAACCCTCGAACCACTGCGCTCAAACAACCCAGGTCACGAAGATGAGCCAGACAACGAGTCGCGTGAGGCGTTCATCGCCGTGTGGCGTGAGGTCACAAACTATATGGCCAACACCAACCCACCCCTCACACAGCAGGTGGCCGCGCAGGCGGGCAGACTCTCACTCTCACTCAGGGGCAGGGAGGAGTACAGGCCGTACAGGGCGAGGTGGTAGCCACGTCGGTATACTACACCGTTGAGGAGGTCAACGACTGGGTGAGGACAGCCAACACCAAGAGGGTGGAGGTATCAGAGGAGATGCGCGGCTGGAGGTGGTACGACTACCCACTACAGCCAGCCTACAGCCAACAACTCGGCGTATCAGACATAACAAGCGGGTTCTGCGACACCCAAAGATACGTCTACCTAAAATACGTCGAGAGAGTCTGGCAGAAAGACAACGAGGAACTCCAGAAAGGCGCACTACTACACGAAATACACGCCAAAGCCAACGAGGCCGCAAAGAGAAACATACTCAAAACCCACTGGGAAACAGGCACAATCACACCCGAAGCATTCCACCAAGCCTACCTCCAAGACAAACAAAAAATAATACAGCAAGCCAAGGCAAAATACAGGCTAATACCCCAAAGCCAACTCGAGACAGCCATAAACACCCTCTGGAGCAGAGCCGCATACAACTATACCGCCGCGCTAACAAGAGCAACAACAATATCAAGATACCTCAACACACCCGACCCACTAATATCACTAGTGGCACCCATAACAACAGAGTACCACACGCTGCCGCCCGGAACCGCGTCTCCGGCGCCGGTGGCACCCATAACAACAGAGTACCCAATAGACGGCACAAAACTAGGCCTCACACAAGCAATAAGAGCAGACGGCTACATACCCCCAGGCATAATAATAGAGATAAAAACACACCCACCACTCGAAGCAAACAAATACGCCCTCGCAGGATACGCCCTATCATACGAATCACAACACAACACACCAATAAACTACGGCGTATTCATCCACATCGAATACAACTGGCAAACAGCCACACTAACAACACACCCAAAACTCACACCCATAACAGACGAGTTAAGACAAGCCTTCATCGAACAAAGAGACCAAGCCCAAAAAATAATCACAGAGAAAATAGACCCAAAACTCCCACCAAAATGCAACCCAAGATGCCCCTACCTCACGCACTGCAACCCCACCACCCCCAACAACTACAAAACAAAATAAAAATACACAACAACAACAAGAACACAACACTAAGACTAAATGATAACCATCAACCGCTGAACACCAACCGGGAAAAAGGTTAACAGAAAACTACTGACACTACCACAAGAGACACCACACAATATTAAATTATTAGACAACAAACATCAAAAGCCAATAATAATATCTCAAATTCAACAAGACATACCCACATCTAAGACACCCCATATAAAAGCAGAAACTAACAGCCAAAATACAGCCTAGTGACGTCTGATTAGGATAGCGATATACGTACCTCTAAGCGTAGGAAATCGTTATCCAGACACCATCCCCGCCATCAATACATTAGCTTAAATACTAAAAGCCCGGTGGGGACAAGCTCAAAAAGTGCCGACGATCACTATGCCACAGAAAAACACCCCCCATACAAAAAACTTAAATCGTTGAAGAGATATAGATAAACGTCCGGTATCCTAAAATGAGGAATTGAAAGTAGTTCTTGGATAGATCGTTCGGGCCCTGGTTCGGGTATCCTAAAATGAGGAATTGAAAGAGGTGTGTTGGGGGGAAATAGTGCGACTCGACGCGGTATCCTAAAATGAGGAATTGAAAGGGATATTCAGTAATCAATTGAATGAATACGTACGAAAGTATCCTAAAATGAGGAATTGAAAGACTATGTAGGAGATGGGTCTGTGTATCCTCTGCGAGAGCGTATCCTAAAATGAGGAATTGAAAGACACCATAGTGCGACTCGAAGCTCAGCGTCCTCAGTGTGTTGTATCCTAAAATGAGGAATTGAAAGGGCGGGGGATAGCGTACAACATGGTTATGGTGGCGTTCGTATCCTAAAATGAGGAATTGAAAGACAACACCGCCATCAACGGGGAGTCAATCGGAAGCTGGGGTATCCTAAAATGAGGAATTGAAAGTTCTGATCTCGCGGTTTTCACGTTCAAGTCGCTCCAGTATCCTAAAATGAGGAATTGAAAGTCCTCGCCTCCGAATTCTTCCTGTACATGAAATGCAGTATCCTAAAATGAGGAATTGAAAGCGCTCAGGTGTGCGGCCACGTGGTTCACGCCACCCTAGAGTATCCTAAAATGAGGAATTGAAAGGCCAGAGCCAGAAGGCGCCCCGCTGCGCCTTGTATGTATCCTAAAATGAGGAATTGAAAGCACAACTTCTCGCTTGTTTTCTTGAACAGCGACTCAGTATCCTAAAATGAGGAATTGAAAGTCCTTTTTCTCTCTATTTTGTATTTCCATGTTTTTGCACCTGTATCCTAAAATGAGGAATTGAAAGCTCGTGTTACCTGAGGTGTACGAGACGGTTAGCCGTATCCTAAAATGAGGAATTGAAAGTGTTAAAGTCTGTGACACTCTTAAAGACGTGTTTGGGTATCCTAAAATGAGGAATTGAAAGATTCTTTTACACGTTGTTGGTTCCGCTTCTCTGGGCTACCGTATCCTAAAATGAGGAATTGAAAGTTACTAGTCACCACCACTCTCCCTCTACCGTATCACTAATCGTATCCTAAAATGAGGAATTGAAAGTCTTTTAGGAGTTTACTGAAAGGATTACTAATAAATGGGGTATCCTAAAATGAGGAATTGAAAGATTAAGTTTTGCGCGTTCGTATAGGCACCGCACGCATATATTGTATCCTAAAATGAGGAATTGAAAGTTGTTAACAACACCATAGTAGCCGAAACCTACCAGATTTGGTATCCTAAAATGAGGAATTGAAAGACGTCCTGAGGGGTGAGTGTCTGTATGGTAGGAGGTATCCTAAAATGAGGAATTGAAAGAAGTACTCTAAAGCTTCTGCTGTTGGTGTCGTACCTCTGTATCCTAAAATGAGGAATTGAAAGAAAATGTACCAATCTACAGGCCACCACTTCATCTCCTCCTGTATCCTAAAATGAGGAATTGAAAGTTGGTACTGTGTGCTAGCTCGACGACATACTCGTGTATCCTAAAATGAGGAATTGAAAGGCGTCCTTCACTAACCATTCAGCAGTACTATACAAGTATCCTAAAATGAGGAATTGAAAGAACTTAAGCTGTATGCTAACGCGATTCACTTGTACAGGTATCCTAAAATGAGGAATTGAAAGTTGTGTTCGGCTTCAGCTCTGAGCTTCATGTTATAGTGTTCGTATCCTAAAATGAGGAATTGAAAGGACAAAGCGGGTCGGCTTATACCTACTCTCTCCGCTACTTGTATCCTAAAATGAGGAATTGAAAGTCGTAGGCACAGTTGCCCACCCCACACTACGGGGAAGTGGGTATCCTAAAATGAGGAATTGAAAGTTTGCTTACTAACGAAGTAAATGCTGTCATTCATGCGTGTATCCTAAAATGAGGAATTGAAAGTCTTTCATCAGCTCCCTTAAAGCCACGTGCTTCATAGCGTGTATCCTAAAATGAGGAATTGAAAGTCAAAAACGACACCGAGTCGCAGTGTGCTCATCTGTATCCTAAAATGAGGAATTGAAAGTCCTGAGGAGGCCGAGCTCCCAGTGCCCAGCGCTCACATGTATCCTAAAATGAGGAATTGAAAGACTACGACCTCCAGAAGTCGAGGATAGCACTAGAGAGTATCCTAAAATGAGGAATTGAAAGGAGCAGTGGTACCTCGGGTACAGCCACAACCTCCAGTATCCTAAAATGAGGAATTGAAAGCTATTTGGGTTTCCTTCTTTTGCGGTCATGTTTCGGTCGAGTATCCTAAAATGAGGAATTGAAAGAGTAATCCAAGTGCCAATCACATCGCTGGCGCTCGCGGGTATCCTAAAATGAGGAATTGAAAGCCACACCAGGAAGTTCACCTGTTTATTCGTGTTCTGTATCCTAAAATGAGGAATTGAAAGATCTCTCACATTCCAGTGGTGTGAGTGTGCGTATGATTTTACGTATCCTAAAATGAGGAATTGAAAGTCACGCAAGTGCACTATCCTCATTTCTGGTCCTGTATCCTAAAATGAGGAATTGAAAGCTGTCGCTGAGCTCGGAGCCGAGAACCATGGATAAAAGAGTATCCTAAAATGAGGAATTGAAAGAGAACTGTTTGTATAGCTTCTGACCCAGACATTCGTGTATCCTAAAATGAGGAATTGAAAGTATCTGTGTAGGGTCGTCTGGACTGTATCACTGCGTTCCTGTATCCTAAAATGAGGAATTGAAAGAGATGAGGCGCCCATTAGCATCATAATGGGCACCCTTGTATCCTAAAATGAGGAATTGAAAGTACTCTTCCGAACCCGCCTCTATCCCATAGTAGCTGTGTATCCTAAAATGAGGAATTGAAAGATATGATTGAGGGCTATGATGATATAAAGAGGGTTATGTATCCTAAAATGAGGAATTGAAAGAGAATTGATATTTAAAGCGGCAAGAGAGTGGAACGGTGTATCCTAAAATGAGGAATTGAAAGAACCAACCGTTGATCACCGTTGATATTGGGGAAACTCCCTGTATCCTAAAATGAGGAATTGAAAGATTCTGATATAACCCATTATGTTTATTTCGCCTCTTATACTGTATCCTAAAATGAGGAATTGAAAGTCAGGGGTGGGGTCAACCCACACCTCCTCGATACGCTCTCGGTATCCTAAAATGAGGAATTGAAAGTGCCTCACTCACCCTCCACCCCAGCGTAGTCGAGGAGGGTATCCTAAAATGAGGAATTGAAAGACTTGTTCTTGTTCTTGTTCGTTTTCACTTTCGTATAATGGTATCCTAAAATGAGGAATTGAAAGAAGGAACCCCTGAAGAATATTGCTGAAATAGTGAAAAACAGTATCCTAAAATGAGGAATTGAAAGGCGTTTCAGAGGAACTTTGACGAGTATAAGAGTAAAGCGGGTATCCTAAAATGAGGAATTGAAAGTTTGGTGTCTATGTCCACACCTATCTCATCAACATAAATATGTATCCTAAAATGAGGAATTGAAAGATTACCTGTTCTACTTCTTCGGGTGTAAGGTTGTTCACCAGTATCCTAAAATGAGGAATTGAAAGAAATAGCAACACCGGCGGGGCTTCTGAAAGCGCGCCCCAAGTATCCTAAAATGAGGAATTGAAAGTTTGTACCAGCAGGGGAGCCGAGCCAGAAGAACTTAACAGGTATCCTAAAATGAGGAATTGAAAGCCTATATATAGGGTTTTATAAGCGTTTTGATTTTATAGCGGTATCCTAAAATGAGGAATTGAAAGTAAGCTAATCCCACTAGTTCGGGCGTTACTAAGGCAATTGTATCCTAAAATGAGGAATTGAAAGCGGGTGTACGCGCCTACGCCCGAGCCCAGCGGATGACTCCGTATCCTAAAATGAGGAATTGAAAGATGCCGAAGATACTTAGGATGCGTGGCTTAACCCACGTCTTGTATCCTAAAATGAGGAATTGAAAGTCAAATACACGTCGCCTAGGAATGCCGAAGTCACGTGGAAGTATCCTAAAATGAGGAATTGAAAGATGATAACGCCGCCGTCAACCTTATCGGTTGTTGAGGCTAGTATCCTAAAATGAGGAATTGAAAGTAAGTGTTGTTTTCGTCAAGCATTTTACTTGCCAGGTAGGTATCCTAAAATGAGGAATTGAAAGCTAGGTGATAGACCAGTCGGAGCCAAGCTTATATTTCCTTGTATCCTAAAATGAGGAATTGAAAGAGGTGCCCTTGGGTTGCTACTTGTTCAAGCGATATATTAGGTATCCTAAAATGAGGAATTGAAAGTACCCTTAGGTGCTAATCAAAGCATGGGTTTAGACGTGTATCCTAAAATGAGGAATTGAAAGCCGTAGAGCTCCCGCGCCCTGGCCAGTACAAGGCGGTAGGGTATCCTAAAATGAGGAATTGAAAGCTTATAACCTTGTTCGCACTCATGACTCATTCACCTTTTGTATCCTAAAATGAGGAATTGAAAGTTTTTGGGGTGTTGGTTGTGGGTTGGGTTGGTGGGTGTTGTATCCTAAAATGAGGAATTGAAAGTTTTCACTCACCGCTTAAGAAATTTCGGAATATAACTATGTATCCTAAAATGAGGAATTGAAAGCTTTCGAATTGGAGCGTGTCGATCCTAGAGTTATTACAAGTATCCTAAAATGAGGAATTGAAAGTGTTTATCACCATTAACGAATAACTCGACCTTCTCCTCTGTATCCTAAAATGAGGAATTGAAAGTCAAAGGGATTATTTGAACTAGGCACTGTCCGACTGTATCCTAAAATGAGGAATTGAAAGTCAATAAGGTGAGTGAATCACGAGTGATGTAGTCTGTATCCTAAAATGAGGAATTGAAAGCGTTGGCATTACTTCCAGGCGTTGTAGTATATCCGTGTATCCTAAAATGAGGAATTGAAAGAACCTCAACCTGTGGAAGGAAAGGAACCTGTATAAGTATCCTAAAATGAGGAATTGAAAGATAATATCGTAAATTGTTTGCTCGTATTCTCTCAACTGTATCCTAAAATGAGGAATTGAAAGAAAATGTACCAACCTATAGGTATTTGTTTTAACGCATGTATCCTAAAATGAGGAATTGAAAGCAGGCAAAGGAGGATGATGATGAGTTGATGAGGCTGTATCCTAAAATGAGGAATTGAAAGACAATAGGCTTTAAGTTCTGTAGCTCAGTTGGGACAGTATCCTAAAATGAGGAATTGAAAGATTTAACAGCATCCGAGAACATCGCAATCCTGACGGTATCCTAAAATGAGGAATTGAAAGCCTACTATTTCCAGTCTAACAGCCACTACGGTGACTTGTATCCTAAAATGAGGAATTGAAAGCCTAACGTGTCCAAGCCAACACTCCCCCTACTCAATGACAGGTATCCTAAAATGAGGAATTGAAAGTCGAACTCGTCTGGGGGTAGAGGTGGCCATAGCTCTGGTATCCTAAAATGAGGAATTGAAAGCTAGAAGACACAGCCAAATCCCAAGGCATAATAGTATCCTAAAATGAGGAATTGAAAGGCCAAACAGTAGCTATTTTATTCGCTTCACGTGTAAGGTATCCTAAAATGAGGAATTGAAAGTTAGCCACAAATCCGCTGATCTCTAGGTTACCGTTTGTATCCTAAAATGAGGAATTGAAAGTCAGGTATCTCTTCACCCACCTCTCAATCCACCTCGTATTGTATCCTAAAATGAGGAATTGAAAGTAAGTCACGCTTCCTGTAATCCGCCTCTAGTGAGCTACCCGTATCCTAAAATGAGGAATTGAAAGTCCACGACGGGGGGAGGTAGCCTCCCGAGGGGCACCCACGTATCCTAAAATGAGGAATTGAAAGATTCCTCCCCCTGCTCCCGCTCCCCTCCTCCCGCTCCTGTATCCTAAAATGAGGAATTGAAAGTGGTCCAGGTGGCTGCACTCGGGGATAATGCACCCCTCCGGTATCCTAAAATGAGGAATTGAAAGTTTTATCATTTTATCTATGAACTTCTGTTTTTCGAGCTCGTATCCTAAAATGAGGAATTGAAAGTCATGGTAGGCGTGGGCTCTCGTCCCAATCTCGGATGCGGTATCCTAAAATGAGGAATTGAAAGACCAAACCATGACCGCAAACGGCTTTTCGGGTAGGTATCCTAAAATGAGGAATTGAAAGTTCATGCCCCCACGGCGCCGCCTCCACGGGGCGGGGTATCCTAAAATGAGGAATTGAAAGGCTGAGGAGTAACTCACGTTCATGATGCTGGTTCTGTATCCTAAAATGAGGAATTGAAAGGCCATACTATTGGTGGAGGACTCGCGGAAGCAGGCGTATCCTAAAATGAGGAATTGAAAGCCGACGGCGTCAGCGGTCTCCGTGAGGAGGTATCAACCCGGTATCCTAAAATGAGGAATTGAAAGACAACCACGAAATTAAATCCAAACTTGACGTTATACCGCTTGTATCCTAAAATGAGGAATTGAAAGTTTTAAGAATGTGCTCCGCGATTAACTGTCGATCTTCCCTGTATCCTAAAATGAGGAATTGAAAGGTGGTGGTGCTTGGTAGGAAGAGCCAAAAAAAATGTATCCTAAAATGAGGAATTGAAAGATCAACGTTAGGGATAAGTCGTACAGGGCGTCGTAGTATCCTAAAATGAGGAATTGAAAGAACGGTGTAACTTCCTTCTTGATTGTCTTAGTAAAAGTATCCTAAAATGAGGAATTGAAAGCTGTCCGCCGCGGTCTTCTCCTCCGTCTTCAATAGTTCGGTATCCTAAAATGAGGAATTGAAAGGCTTGCCTAAAATCACCCGTCGTATTCAGGATTAAAGTAGGTATCCTAAAATGAGGAATTGAAAGAAATATTAGCCAACTCACGCATAGCATATTCATTTTGTATCCTAAAATGAGGAATTGAAAGTATTAGACCAGCCCCACTTAACACACTCTCTATTTGTATCCTAAAATGAGGAATTGAAAGTCTAACCCCTCCTGTCTGTCAAAATACGTCACTAGGACGAGGTATCCTAAAATGAGGAATTGAAAGTTAGTAAGACGCCTAAAGCCATAACGAAGAAGCCTATTGTATCCTAAAATGAGGAATTGAAAGAATATTTCCGCAATCCCCTTTGCAACACAAGGGCATGTATCCTAAAATGAGGAATTGAAAGAACTAATATATCTTGCAACATGTATAGATAAAAGGGGTATCCTAAAATGAGGAATTGAAAGAAACTATAAAACCGATTACACACATCGCATTCAAGTATCCTAAAATGAGGAATTGAAAGACATGGCTGGTGCGAATGACCCTAGTCAGATGTTAGTGTATCCTAAAATGAGGAATTGAAAGAGGTGTGAATCATATCACCTTATTTTTCTTGGTAGTATCCTAAAATGAGGAATTGAAAGGTGTTATCTGTGCTCCACTCCATTCACTTGTGTTTTGTATCCTAAAATGAGGAATTGAAAGCACTCCTCGAAGGTGCACTCTTAGGGAAACCCACTTTCAGTATCCTAAAATGAGGAATTGAAAGGCATAAATCCTTTGAAAGATAGGGGGTAATCACCACACTTAGGTATCCTAAAATGAGGAATTGAAAGTTGCCAAGTAAATGGTTCGGTGTCCTACTGGTTATAAGTATCCTAAAATGAGGAATTGAAAGACCTGTTCCGCTATCACTTCAAACACGCTCATATGTATCCTAAAATGAGGAATTGAAAGCCATTTCTTCCCTGTGCCTCCTCTCCATATCCTCGATTGTATCCTAAAATGAGGAATTGAAAGACTCGGTAGCCCAGTGGCTGTGAACCGCGTCACAATAAGTATCCTAAAATGAGGAATTGAAAGTCAGGCTCGCCGTAACGATACTTTGCTTTGACTGATAGTATCCTAAAATGAGGAATTGAAAGTTGATGAGTTGCTGTATCCGTGGTATGGGGTCATCCTCGTATCCTAAAATGAGGAATTGAAAGGATTTAACAAGGTGCCGGCGCCTAGCGTTGTACTCGGTATCCTAAAATGAGGAATTGAAAGTGTTTTCTCTCCTTTTTGGCTTGTTGGTGTTCGTTTTGTATCCTAAAATGAGGAATTGAAAGTGTAGACGCGGGCATCCCTTAATTCCCCCACTGTTACCTGTATCCTAAAATGAGGAATTGAAAGTTTCGTAGTAGGCTTCTATGAGCCTTAGGATGACTGTGTATCCTAAAATGAGGAATTGAAAGTTATCCTGGTTAGGTAGCAGTGTTGTTGCGTCCTTCTGTTGTATCCTAAAATGAGGAATTGAAAGACATGGTTAAACTTGTCAAGTAAAGCCCACTCCACCTGTATCCTAAAATGAGGAATTGAAAGATGTGAGCCATCGTTCTGATGGAACCCGTTGAGTGGGTGGTATCCTAAAATGAGGAATTGAAAGGAGTTGGACAAGGACAACAAACTAGATACAGTGTGAAGTATCCTAAAATGAGGAATTGAAAGCTTTTAGTGTGCGTAGTGGTAAGCTAATAAAGGGTAGGTATCCTAAAATGAGGAATTGAAAGAAGGTTGAAGCCGAAGAACTGGTGTTTAAAGCGGTAAAGTATCCTAAAATGAGGAATTGAAAGCCACAGAGGTACCCAACTTCCTCCCGATGGCGCCCTACGGGTATCCTAAAATGAGGAATTGAAAGACTATTGCTAAGGATATTGAAGGTGCAGGTGCAAAAGGTATCCTAAAATGAGGAATTGAAAGAAGCGCTTACTTATTGGTTTAGGTGGTATATTTGCTACACCAGTATCCTAAAATGAGGAATTGAAAGTCCCAGTACCCGGTGGCCCAACAAAAAGCAGACTGGTATCCTAAAATGAGGAATTGAAAGTTATGCTCCACGCGTATTCACCGCTACCATCGTCATAAGTATCCTAAAATGAGGAATTGAAAGCTTGCTGCACTTTCTGCTGGATTGGTGGAAGCACCTGAGTATCCTAAAATGAGGAATTGAAAGCTTCTAGCTCCAACACCGTCGCGGTAGCCCTGCGTGTACGGTATCCTAAAATGAGGAATTGAAAGTAAGTGGTCCTAGTGAAGGATGCACGAATGAACAGTGCAGTATCCTAAAATGAGGAATTGAAAGCGGTACCTGAAGATCACAGCGTTCGCGTCATCGTTCTCGTATCCTAAAATGAGGAATTGAAAGGGTTTGGTGTGTTTGGGTTCAGTTGCTGAAAGCTCTGTATCCTAAAATGAGGAATTGAAAGTGTATTAGAGATTATGCCACTACGTGATAGGTTGGTCTAGTATCCTAAAATGAGGAATTGAAAGCCCTTTTTCTACGCCCCACGAAGGTGTCACCTCCGTATCCTAAAATGAGGAATTGAAAGTAATAGAATACCACTAATCCAACCGTTGCCGAAGTATTGTATCCTAAAATGAGGAATTGAAAGTGATGCGGATGCTCCAAGTCTTTATGACTTCGCGGGTGTGTATCCTAAAATGAGGAATTGAAAGTATCTGGTTTTAAAACCTTTGAAGGTGATGTTAAGTCAGGTATCCTAAAATGAGGAATTGAAAGTATAGAACCCATGCTTTTTCGCCCACTCTGTAAGTGAGTATCCTAAAATGAGGAATTGAAAGAGTGGCTGAACCTGATACCTGTGTTAAGTAGATAGTATCCTAAAATGAGGAATTGAAAGAAGTGCTTATCCAGTTTGTCCCTATTGCGGAGCGTATGTATCCTAAAATGAGGAATTGAAAGAGTGTGTAAACAAAAGTACTCAGTAACGTATCTGCCGTATCCTAAAATGAGGAATTGAAAGCCTTATTGGGTCAAGTAAACACTCATCAAAAGACCCAGTATCCTAAAATGAGGAATTGAAAGGATGCGAATTTCTGCACTTTCTCAGACATTATCGCTTTTAAGTATCCTAAAATGAGGAATTGAAAGTAGTGTGAAGTCAGTATATGCATCGTTTAATATAAAGTATCCTAAAATGAGGAATTGAAAGCACCTTCACACACATGTGAACTATCCCCGCTGAGGCACATGTATCCTAAAATGAGGAATTGAAAGTAGCTCTAAGATTTTTGTATACTTGTAAAAGCCTCCTATCCGGTATCCTAAAATGAGGAATTGAAAGGGTTAGGTGTTCTCAGCCTCACCCGTATGGGTGAGTGTGTATCCTAAAATGAGGAATTGAAAGACGACTATGCAAGCAGTAGCAAACGCGAGGTAAGTGCGGTATCCTAAAATGAGGAATTGAAAGCTTAGATTACTGCCGTCAGTGATTACCCTGTACCTTCCGGTATCCTAAAATGAGGAATTGAAAGTAACTAATGTGTTTAGCGTGTATGACTTTTACATAAGGTATCCTAAAATGAGGAATTGAAAGAATTCACGACAATCACGCCTAGCTCCATTTGTGCGCTTACGGTATCCTAAAATGAGGAATTGAAAGTCTATTGTGGCTATGACGCCGTTGTACTCGTACGTCGTGTATCCTAAAATGAGGAATTGAAAGGGGCTGACGCGCTGTTATGCTAGACTATTGACGTAGTCGGTATCCTAAAATGAGGAATTGAAAGCTTAGGATTTATGAGTTGAACGCTATGGAATACTTAGTATCCTAAAATGAGGAATTGAAAGCCTACTTTGACACCTACCCTAGTAAGCCCTACTATTCGGTATCCTAAAATGAGGAATTGAAAGTTCAAAGGTTTTTGGGTGGAAGTAACGAAAAGAATATTAAGTATCCTAAAATGAGGAATTGAAAGAAATACTACGCATTCAAGGCTGTCTTGATAAACAAGTATCCTAAAATGAGGAATTGAAAGGGATTATGATTATGAGCGTAGCAATCAAGCGATTATTTTGGTATCCTAAAATGAGGAATTGAAAGCTATTAAATGGATAAGAGAAACCTGGGATAAGCTCGAGCCGGTATCCTAAAATGAGGAATTGAAAGCGTGTTATGAAAGGGAAGATGATGAGTTGTGGGGTTCGGGTATCCTAAAATGAGGAATTGAAAGATGACAGGCTGCTCCGGAACGGCCAGTACCTCCTGTATCCTAAAATGAGGAATTGAAAGTCTTTTACGTCTTCCTTCTCCTTCTCATCAACCACAGTTGGTATCCTAAAATGAGGAATTGAAAGCAGAACCAGCTTTTCATTTCTCCTGTTTTCGACTATGTATCCTAAAATGAGGAATTGAAAGTCCTCTTCCTTAGGGGAGGGGGCGGACAATAGCCTGTGTATCCTAAAATGAGGAATTGAAAGAGTGGTGCATCACAGTTCGGTAAAACTGTTTATAAGTATCCTAAAATGAGGAATTGAAAGTTAATGCTTTTCCTTGTTCCACTACCTACTTGAATACCAAGTATCCTAAAATGAGGAATTGAAAGAACAACAAATAATAATCCTTACACTAAGCTTTTCGAGTATCCTAAAATGAGGAATTGAAAGACTGATAACCCATGTAACAATCACGGCGGATAACGACGGTATCCTAAAATGAGGAATTGAAAGCGAAAAATCGCGCAAATTGTGATAATTTGCGTGATTTTGTATCCTAAAATGAGGAATTGAAAGCTGTTTGATGGAAGGCTTCACACACAGCTCTACGAGAGTATCCTAAAATGAGGAATTGAAAGTTTTATTTTCACCTCATTGAGCATTCATATACCCCATAATGGTATCCTAAAATGAGGAATTGAAAGCCATACATTAAACTCATACCGCGTGAAGGGTATTTGGTATCCTAAAATGAGGAATTGAAAGGCGTTGAGCTGGATTTCCTCCCCAACACGACTTATGTATCCTAAAATGAGGAATTGAAAGTGGTAAGAGTAGTAGACGAAAGGGTAGGCGGCCGCCCTTCTGTATCCTAAAATGAGGAATTGAAAGCCTAACTAAGAGAGTTAGGCAGATTAATTTAGCGAAAGTGTATCCTAAAATGAGGAATTGAAAGTCGATGCTCGTGGCCTTCAACGTGTCGAGAAGCAGTATCCTAAAATGAGGAATTGAAAGAGCCAGAGCTATAACCGTATATGTTTCTTATTATAGCTGGTATCCTAAAATGAGGAATTGAAAGTTAACGAAACAATTTTAGCCGTTGCTTCGTGACCGTATCCTAAAATGAGGAATTGAAAGTCACAAGTGACCCGAGGGTTATTGTTATTCCTAAGGAGTATCCTAAAATGAGGAATTGAAAGCTGGATTTCCAGGTCGTAGTCTTCTGTATATCCTGTATCCTAAAATGAGGAATTGAAAGTCATGGTAGGCGTGGGCTCTCGTCCCAATCTCGGGTATCCTAAAATGAGGAATTGAAAGGCTTGGTGCGTTTCAAAGTGGCTACTATGTGAGAGTCAGTATCCTAAAATGAGGAATTGAAAGCAAAATGTTGCTTCACACTGATAACGTTGTTTTCGCTCATGTATCCTAAAATGAGGAATTGAAAGCAGGGAGTCGTTGAGTGGACGTTCACTAATCAGGGTTCAGTATCCTAAAATGAGGAATTGAAAGCCTAATAGTATGACCCAAACCCGTGTAGTTTTTTCTTCAAGTATCCTAAAATGAGGAATTGAAAGTATAATAGTGTATCTGAATACGATATTAATTCGGGTATCCTAAAATGAGGAATTGAAAGAGAAGAGACCACTCCACCTTATCAACCTCCACCCCCCTGTATCCTAAAATGAGGAATTGAAAGATCTATATTGATTCAGGTGAGACGCTTACGATACCTTCGTATCCTAAAATGAGGAATTGAAAGATTTGTCAAAACGAAGGTGAGATTTTCTGTGGCGAGTATCCTAAAATGAGGAATTGAAAGACTTGGTAGCCTGAATCAACTAGCATATCCCTAGCAAATTTGTATCCTAAAATGAGGAATTGAAAGACCACAGACATGGCTGGGTGTTGACAGAAATGCAACTGGGTATCCTAAAATGAGGAATTGAAAGTGCACTTGGATGTATTGATGTCCACTTAGAGTTTTGTGTATCCTAAAATGAGGAATTGAAAGATGATTTTTTTACGTACAAAGTAGACGCCCTCGTTTGTATCCTAAAATGAGGAATTGAAAGGCCTCCTCCTTCTGCTTTCGCTCCTCCTCTGCCTTTTTGTATCCTAAAATGAGGAATTGAAAGTACTTGTTGTCCCACTTGTTTTTCTGTTTTTATGTGTTGTATCCTAAAATGAGGAATTGAAAGAGTCCTAGAGGAATGACTACCAAATCCCCTTGAAGTGTATCCTAAAATGAGGAATTGAAAGGCGTCTTTTACTCTCATCCATGCAGTATGAAGCTTACCGGTATCCTAAAATGAGGAATTGAAAGTCTTCTTCTATTTTTCGTTCCTCTATAACTTCCTGTGTATCCTAAAATGAGGAATTGAAAGAATATCAGGTAATCCAGCTAACCCAACATTGAAATTATTACGTATCCTAAAATGAGGAATTGAAAGACAATCATCTCGGCGCTGAGCCTCGTGGGTGTGATCACGCGTATCCTAAAATGAGGAATTGAAAGATGGGATAGAGTGCATCCTTGATACTCTGGGCATGAGTATCCTAAAATGAGGAATTGAAAGCCTTTAAGTGAAAGTGAAGGATACCATATATCGCTCGTATCCTAAAATGAGGAATTGAAAGTTTTCAGAGAAATATGTGATGCGGTCGAAGAATACACGTGTATCCTAAAATGAGGAATTGAAAGATGACATCGAAAAACGTAAATAAAAATGCGGATATCGGTATCCTAAAATGAGGAATTGAAAGACGTAAACTACGTACCCCTAGAGGAAGTGTCGTTGGTAAGTATCCTAAAATGAGGAATTGAAAGTCGATTATACCCAGAAAATCCTGGGTTTGGGGCACGTATCCTAAAATGAGGAATTGAAAGCCGAACTTCCCATCTATGTGTATGTGAACCTTTTTGTATCCTAAAATGAGGAATTGAAAGAACCCATTAGAGATATGTGAGCCATCTCGGCTATGGTATCCTAAAATGAGGAATTGAAAGGTTCACGGAGCAACTCTACAAGGCCTGGAAAACACAGGGTATCCTAAAATGAGGAATTGAAAGCTATCCTCAAGCAATTCACGGAACGGGTTAGGTGTGTGTATCCTAAAATGAGGAATTGAAAGAAGTGTGAGACATCACGAGCCTGAAGGATAGCACTAGCTGGTATCCTAAAATGAGGAATTGAAAGATAAGAACAACAAGCTAAACATGTATATAACATTAGTATCCTAAAATGAGGAATTGAAAGTTAGCACGGCTGACTTTGTTAGGGTGGGGTGCATGGGTATCCTAAAATGAGGAATTGAAAGCTTTATGACTTTGCGGGTGTCTATGACTCTATCAGTATCGCGTATCCTAAAATGAGGAATTGAAAGGCAGTACAGCTGCTCGACCCTGATGTGCTGGAAGAACTTGTATCCTAAAATGAGGAATTGAAAGGTATCGATCGACTACCCATGTTGGTGTTACTGGCACGTGAGTATCCTAAAATGAGGAATTGAAAGAGCTCAATATTCAAAGTTTGAAGAGGCATTTTACTCATCGTATCCTAAAATGAGGAATTGAAAGGAGGAAGCTGAGGGAGAGGAGATTCCTTGAGAACTGGTATCCTAAAATGAGGAATTGAAAGTGGCAGGGAGTTCCCCCGACGAGCATATCAAAGCCGGCAAGTATCCTAAAATGAGGAATTGAAAGGCTCTGGGGTGATTATGTAGTACTCGTATACTCCGGGTGTTGTATCCTAAAATGAGGAATTGAAAGTGTCTCAACCACCTACCCACCTAACAGGTAGAGTAGGGTTCGTATCCTAAAATGAGGAATTGAAAGCTATATAATCGTCGACTTCAAAGGAACCCGTATCGGAGTATCCTAAAATGAGGAATTGAAAGTTAGACTTTGCAACTTTAACGACACAGTCACAACCGTATCCTAAAATGAGGAATTGAAAGGAACACGTGCAGGTACCAGTGGGGCAACCCGTGCACACGTATCCTAAAATGAGGAATTGAAAGTGTCCCCATCACACTCATCTAGGAAACGGCTGATCAGTATCCTAAAATGAGGAATTGAAAGATTTTTACCATCGGCTTGGGTTTTACCCAAGCCTTCGGGGGTATCCTAAAATGAGGAATTGAAAGTGGGTATTATGGCGTACGCAGTCATACTCGCACCTTTCGGTATCCTAAAATGAGGAATTGAAAGACTAGGTTGTCAAATGCGGCTTTTATTTCCTCTTGGTCAGTATCCTAAAATGAGGAATTGAAAGCTCACAGTTGTGCCGTGTATAACATCCACCGTAAGTATCCTAAAATGAGGAATTGAAAGACCACAGTCTTCGACGGGTTGCCCACGGCAGCCGAGCCGAGTATCCTAAAATGAGGAATTGAAAGGGAAGGAACTAGAAGAATTGAAGAAGGAGGCGTAAAGAGTATCCTAAAATGAGGAATTGAAAGTCAACATAATAAACCTGAAGAACGCCAACCCGAGCGCCCAGTATCCTAAAATGAGGAATTGAAAGAAAGGTGTGTTTATATCCACGCTTGATTTAACTAGTATCCTAAAATGAGGAATTGAAAGAACTCGAGTTCAGTTCTTTTGCCCATGCCTTCCAAGTATCCTAAAATGAGGAATTGAAAGACAACCCAAAACGCACGTCGACGCGTTCTAACTCGAGTATCCTAAAATGAGGAATTGAAAGACGTACTCCTTCAAATCCTCCATTCTCTCCAATAGGAGTATCCTAAAATGAGGAATTGAAAGTCATAGGCGTAGTCATAGTATTAGTCTTTTGACTTTGGCGGTATCCTAAAATGAGGAATTGAAAGAAGCCAATTCATAATCCTATGACCCACATAGCCAAGTATCGAGTATCCTAAAATGAGGAATTGAAAGTACAGTTAATGTTACGACCTTCGCGGCTATGACTGTGTATGTATCCTAAAATGAGGAATTGAAAGAATTAGTGTGGATGTTCTAATCGGTGTTATCACGAGTGCGGGTATCCTAAAATGAGGAATTGAAAGACACCCATCTAACTCCTCCTCCACAAATTACCACACTGTATCCTAAAATGAGGAATTGAAAGATAGTGACACTTGAGAAGGGCTACGGGGTATATGTTTGGTATCCTAAAATGAGGAATTGAAAGACGTACACGCCGTAGGTAACAGTTGAGCCAGAGGGGTTACGTATCCTAAAATGAGGAATTGAAAGCTCAGCATCTGCTGTATGAGTGATGCTGGAGTCATGCCCAGTATCCTAAAATGAGGAATTGAAAGCGGGTGTACGCGCCTACGCACGAGCCCAGCGGATGACTCCTGTATCCTAAAATGAGTAATTGAAAGATATACTCTTATGTTTGATACGGTCCACAATAGGCTTGTATCCTAAAATGGGGAATTGAAAGATAGTATCCCCGTAATTAGATGACGCTATGGCTAACAATGAGTATCCTAAAATGAGGAATTGAAAGACTTGGGTAGCCTTGAAGACGCACACTTCGCGTGGGGGTATCCTAAAATGAGGAATTGAAAGGTAAGCTAACCGGGTATATGTTGGTTGTTTCTACATCAGGTATCCTAAAATGAGGAATTGAAAGTGAAAAAGACATGTCAGCGTAACGTGATGAGTCTAGAGTATCCTAAAATGAGGAATTGAAAGATAGTCGCGACGGGGGTGTTTGTCCGCGTTGTCATCATTTGTATCCTAAAATGAGGAATTGAAAGTCAGTAGGACTTTTTACCAGAGTTTGAACCGCATAGGTATCCTAAAATGAGGAATTGAAAGTCCTCGCTTAACACCTTACCCTCGGGCAACCTTGTGTATCCTAAAATGAGGAATTGAAAGACCACCACCACTCAAACTCCCAACCTTATTAAAAAGTATCCTAAAATGAGGAATTGAAAGACGTCTCATCTGGATTGAGGGTGAATATGAACACAAGTATCCTAAAATGAGGAATTGAAAGTCGAGATTCTGGAAGTCCTCAATTTTGGAGAAGTCCGTATCCTAAAATGAGGAATTGAAAGTCTTAACCATTGAAGTATTCGGCATACTCACTCACCCAGTATCCTAAAATGAGGAATTGAAAGTTTCACTTTTCTCTTTTGAAGGTGGTAGCATATACGGTGTATCCTAAAATGAGGAATTGAAAGTCGCGTTTATCCAGTAGTTCGCTAAGAATATTTTGGTATCCTAAAATGAGGAATTGAAAGCGGTTCGTTCATGCGAGCCTAAAGGAGAATGAAACCCGGGTATCCTAAAATGAGGAATTGAAAGTACGTAGCAATGAACATCGATTACCGAAAGATGCTTCCCGTATCCTAAAATGAGGAATTGAAAGTCATATGTAGGGTCGTATATCTGCCTGCGGGCAGGTATCCTAAAATGAGGAATTGAAAGTTCTCCTCAGCTTACTTAAGGTTTTCGCTAAATATATCTGGTATCCTAAAATGAGGAATTGAAAGTAAGGAGGATAACGCTCTCCTTCAGTGAACCATCATTAGGTATCCTAAAATGAGGAATTGAAAGTCATTTTTCAACTCAGCATTACCCCCACGCCGATGAGGTATCCTAAAATGAGGAATTGAAAGTTTCTATATACTCCTTTTGGAGTTCAACTATCTGTATCCTAAAATGAGGAATTGAAAGTTACATAGAAGTAATAAGACCCAGAGGCAGTGGGCGTGTGTATCCTAAAATGAGGAATTGAAAGTTGGCTCTGGTCTTGTAACAGCGTTTGCATTCGCCCTTAGTATCCTAAAATGAGGAATTGAAAGTATTTACCCGCAAGTTACTCAGTTTAGGTATTTTGTTTGTATCCTAAAATGAGGAATTGAAAGGGCTCCCTGAGGTTCACAAGGAGAAGGCTGATGATGTATCCTAAAATGAGGAATTGAAAGCTTGATGTCGGTGTGCCGAAAAGCCATATAAGGGTTCCCGGTATCCTAAAATGAGGAATTGAAAGACCGTAAAGGTATTCCCACCGTGTCTTCAGTGGTCCAGTATCCTAAAATGAGGAATTGAAAGCATATCGTGGTTTGGCTCCAATTCTTGAGCGTGTTAGTATCCTAAAATGAGGAATTGAAAGAATTTCACTCAACGCTATATCCTTTACGGCCATCACAAAGTATCCTAAAATGAGGAATTGAAAGCTAATTTCGATAGCAAACACTGAACCGTTGTTTTCGGTATCCTAAAATGAGGAATTGAAAGTGTTGCTACCGTGAACCCGCTCTCTCACGCTGGAACAGTATCCTAAAATGAAGAATTGAAAGATACACACCACAACTATTAAGTCATCAAACAGGGCTATCACGTATCCTAAAATGGGGAATTGATAACGATAGCTTTTGGTTTTTTATAATTGTATGTATACTTATTGGATAAGGCTTGGTATAATAGATGCTATGAAAGTTGGCGATTTATATGACTTACTATGAGTATCTTTTTGCCTTGGTTAGAAATTTAAATTGTGTTTGCTTTTTAAATTTTTATGGGCGTATACGGATGGGTTTGGATAACGTTTTCCACAGTTGTCGATATCTTCATCGCCTCCAAATACTGTTATCATCGTGGATTTGGAAAGCGCTAAAAATGATTAGACGTGTTCTGTTTACTTGGTTTGATAACTATATGGTAAACTTCAATTTGAATCTGTAGTTTTTGGATTGAGGTTGATATGTAGTTCAGGGTTAATCTGATTTCCGCTCTACTCGTATGCATCGCGTGTGATTCCGATTTCCTTGTAGACGGGGGGAGAAGTTTCTAATTACGCTTGAATCCTCTCTAACCACGACTTACGTGACTTAATAACCAGTGGTAAAGCAACTTGCTATGTTCGTAGTGGAAACCTACGTTATTAACCGAGAGAAAAAGGGAGAAGGCTAGCTTGGATTCAAGAAAAGCGCCGTCGGTTACCTTTATTTCTGAAAACGCGGTGATTCACCGAATTAGCGTGACGGCATGACCGCTTATCTGACATATTCGGTATAACCCTCCTTAGTCCTCATATTTTGTCTGTTTTCGCTTTTTAGCCTTTTCTACTGTTTGGTGGTTAGGCTGGTTGAGTTCTAACCAAATTCAAGTATTCTCTGAATTTCTTGTTCTTTAGTAGATGTAAGAGCGTGTTTGCAAGCTGGGTTAGCTCTATACGTTGGGTTTGGTCGTCGTAGGTTATAACACCATGTCCGCGCATTTTATTTAGGATATTCTTGTCAACGTCTCTGTTTTGGGACTTCAGGCGGCTCCTTAACTTTCCAGTTTCGACGCTACCTCCCGCCTCCTCGATTGTTTGAAGTATTAAATAGTAATCCTGGTCTAAGTCGGCTTTCATTACTGGTAACTCAATAAATCGAAAGTTTTCACTTTGATCTTTAAAGGGTGGCTTAAGGTAGGATGTATACTCGGGTGATACATAGGTATAATATATCTTAGCGATGATTCCTCCCAAATAAGCAGTGAAGAGCGATTGAACCGTCATGGGATTCATTCCCCCGGTTATGTTGAGCCACACTTCTTTATTCCTGTACTCCAAGACTTTCTCTACAAGTGAGAGAACACTATATTGGAAATCGTCTATTTTTACTATGCATTGATCGATCTTACCCCTGTTACGTTCGATTATGTCGCCGTACTCATCTGCGATGAATTCCTTCAGGCAATCGAAAGGTTTCTCTGGTACCTTATGCTTTTCAATTTGGGTGGTACCGTACCTGTTCCATAAGGCGGGCTTAGTGCTACTCACACTACCATTTAAGACCTGCTGAGTTGTAACCACGACGACGCTCTCTAAGATTTCATACTTATCTCTTTTCCAGAGTGAATAGTTTTCTACGCAGTAGCTAAGCCCGACACTTGCTGCACCAGGGCTTCCACCGAGTAGCAGAAAGTGGACAACACCCATATACATAAACATATTAATTGATATATCATATAGTTTTTGGTGGAGGATGGTGTCCAATTAGGACAGAAACGTAATTCGACAAAGCTAAATTGTGATATGTGGTATACGGTACTGATAATGTTTCGAAAATTCAAATGTTTTTGTAAGAAATAAGCTCCTAAAAGCTTAATGTCAAGCAACCCTGCTTAACACTCTTGGTCAAAGCTTCAGCTAGAAAAACCGAACCCCCTTAGACTGCTTTAGGAGCTTTGAAGGCAAGCTCGTTCGTAGAAGTAAGAGTTAAGGAGAAACTCAGCCTTAAGAGAGGCGAGTATTCTATAGTATAGTGGTTGTTAACGAGACGATGGTGGAATGTAGCAGTAGACCCGTCGACGTATGGGTCCCGTGGACGTTCAAATTAGACTACTAATCAATTTCCATGCTATAAAAGAACCACTAATAACACCCTCAGATTTACTAGAAGACCAATAAAAGGTGTCGATATTGGTTAGAAAGGATAAAATAGCGACTACATTAATGCGGGTTGAGCCGCTCAAAGCGTGGAGCAATCTAAAACAAGTTCAATAAGTCGAAGAAAGGGCGCAAGCTGTGCTGCTCAGCATGTTGGAGGTATCATCGTAGAGTGGGGTAGCCGCGCACGCTGACACCTCTCATCCTGCTAGAACCAACATGGCCTCAGCCATGTGGGTGTGCGAGTAGGAGTCATCGACAACACAAAGCTGAACGCGTGTCCAGGTCACGGTGGACACGCTCAGGATTTTTCTACGAAGGCCGCGCGACCAAGAGCTTTGTACACCCCACCATTTCTCAAACTAAGAGTAGACCCGAGTGGTTGATGGGGTGCGTGGTGTAGGCGGGTTAGAACGCTTGGCCTCAGCAAACACTCTGTGAGTGAAGTAGGTTGAGCGCTTCTTAAGGGTGTTCGCGGACAGCGTGGATGCTGGCTTGGGTACGCTCAACGCCACCTGGGCGTGTTCCACACCTGCTACAACTGGCTTTTCACAACAGTTTGAAGCCATAGAGGCAGTCTTATCTGACCAATATCTGAATAACCCATGATCCTCACAGACCAGGGACCGTGGTATCGTGACTCGCTGATCCAGGCTTCAAAAACCACATTCACCTTCGGGTTACGTATCTGTTATGTCCAGCATCTTATAGGATTTTTACAACAACATCCGAAGAGAACACTCTTCACACCCCAGATTTCTGGAACTATTCATCCACTGATACACCACTTGGAGGCGACTCGAATAAAGTCTTATCTGGACCAGCGTAAAAAACCTATCCAAAAGCTTAGCAACCCAAGCAAAAACAAAGAAGCAAGCGTCACAGGTTTGGTTCCGTATCTATCCACAAGAAATCCAGAAGGAATTCCAGTGATCACGTAACCTATATAAAAGAACGACGCCACAACACCGGCTTGGAAGCCTGAAAGCGAAAGCTCCTTATCCAGACAGGCTTGCGGGGTTTTTATAATTCTACACTAAAATCCTCGATAAGGCTTCTTATCGTGATTTCGCTTGCGCTCAATATGAGGCCTTATCCAGACAGGCGGGTGGTTCGCCAGCTACCGCCGGTTGGATTCTCACGCAATACCTCATACCAAACTATACACCATTTAGTTTTGTAATGAGTTCTCCGAATGACACAAAAGACTTTAATGGAGTCATGCACGCGGTGACGTATGACAACCAAACTAACAATTTATCCTGACAGGATGATCATATTGGTCCTGTCCGGATAAGACTTCATACGAATCACCTCCACTGTGTGTACCAGTGCATAAATAGCTCCAGAAAATCCAAGATGGGTGTGAAGAGCGTTTTCCTAGGATTAATGTTGTTGTAGAACACCCTTGTTCCTTAAGATACCCAAAAAAGCGCTCAACCGAACTTCTTAGCCCAAAAGTTTGGTGAACGTGGTTTTGGAAACCGGCTCTTATGACCGCCTCACGGTACCAGGATCCTCGATCTGTGAGGATCACAGGATTACCCAAACATTTTTTTCTCAACCTACGTAGGAACCTTAGCGCGTTCGCTGTGGTCCTTGTGAGCGAAACACCAAACCAGATCGGCCGCCTTGTTTTAGCATCCACCGCAACCCAAACGTAAAGCGGTCGTCCTGTACACTTCACAGCTGTTTCATCCACCGCGATGACCGAATATTCACGAGGCTTTGGGTCAAAACTCAGTTTCGCTTCAACCTTCTTCGTCCACTCCTCTACACTTGATTTCGAGACTGGTTCTGAGAGTAGAGCAAAGAAGCTTGAGGTCTTCCTGAGGCTTAACCCAAAGGCATTAAGAAGAACCGCGATAACCTTGAGCTCGAACCTCTTCTTGTTTCTTACAAAAACATTTAAATTTCTAAAGAAACTAAAGATATCAGTGGTGGGTTTCACGTGTCACCAATCTAAAACCTGTGGATCCCACCACTTAAGGCTTATCCGGACACCATCATCATATTAACAAAATGCATATATAATAGTTTGATATCATACCAGATAAATATGAGTTTAAGGTATTCGGTCTTAGCTTATGCTATAACGCCAGTACATGTTGGTTCTGGAAGATCGCCTGGAGTTGTTGATTTACCTTTCCAAAGAGATTCGATTGGCTATCCGATAGTTTACGCATCTAGTTTTAAAGGAGTTTTAAAATCATTTTTACTCAGAAAAGATGGTAACTTAGCTAGGTGCTTATTTGGAGCTGAAGTTGAAGACACTGATAAATCAATGGGTAGATTCATAATTACCGATTTGATACCTGTTTTTTATCCTGTTGCAAGTTTAGATAAAGGCTATGTTTATATTACGACTGAATATTTAGTAAATAGAGCTCAGGATATTTTAGATGTGTTAAATAATAAACTCTTTAGTATGACACAAAAAGAAGAAGAAGTAAATGTTTTATTAAATAAGCAAAAAACTACCAATATAATTGAACTCGATGAAAAAATAAAAAATTTGGGCAGTTTAATAAAAAACATGGACAAGATTTACGTTTTTAATAACGACGTTGGACTTCGATTAATTGAGAATGCACTAATTAGAATTGCTAGGAACGTTCTTGATGAAAACAAAAAATCTATAAATCTGTGGACAGAAGAGTATGTTCCACAAGGCACGATATTTATAGGTGGTTTAATAGATGGTGAAAGGAATAATAGTTTTTGTAGCAATAAAAATGATGATATAAATCAACTAGTTTCACGTTATTTAAATGACATAGCGATATTCTTAGGAGGCAAAGAAACTATAGGCAAAGGTTTGATTAGGCTTAAGGTGAACAAGCTTGACTAATGATTATGTTAATTTTGCAGCAGATGTTGGTAAAAAAATTATTTTAGCTAGGTGCAACAAAGAAAAGGATTCTACGAAACCTGGACTCGTCAGGAGAGCTGTAGATTTTCCTACCTTAATGCTAAGTATAGGCTTTTCTCCAGCCTTTACGTTTTATCTCTCAAAAATCGAGGATTATGACAGTTTAATTAAATTCTATAAATATCTATTGAATGAGGAGGAGGATACACAACCCATTTGTAAAGAATTAGAACGAAAGGAAGGCGCCGGATATGCAGGTTACGTGGCAATATTGCTTTTGGTGTTAGAAAAGATTGGCAAACCAATTAAGATAGACGAAAACTCTTCAAGTAATTATTCTTTATTAATAAACCTATCTACACTTGTTGATCTCAAAGATGAGTGGCGTATCTTACCCTATTTGAGCGAGTTAAAAAAAGTATTAGAGGCGTTACCACTATGAATGAAAAGATTGATTTAAACAATTTAATGGCTGATGTTGACGGTTTCATTAAGAAAAGGCTAGTAGCCAAGATTAAATTCGAGGGCGTGACACCTTGGTGGGGGGGAGATCACGATGGTTATACATCTAATCACATTGACGAAGACGAAATTGTAGGTAGAGTAAGATGGTTCTTAAGAACGGTCTATAATAGGTTTTGTGCTACAAACCTTAATAATTACATAGAAGCTGAAGAATTTGTATCAAAATTATTGGGCTCTACCAGCTCAAGATCATTATATGCTATTAGGACAACTAATACAAGACCAGTGTCCAATAATTGTATGGATTTACCTAGAATTAGACTTGCTACTCAAGGTATAAGAAATAAGAAAAATCTGTTGCCTGTAAATATTCAAAATCTTACTGTGGAGATTTATAGAAATGGATCGTCTACTTTTGATGAAATTATTGTAGGGGCTTTAATTCTGACCTTAGCATTTCTAGGAATAGGTAAAGGTGCTAATAGGGGCTTCGGTAGATTTGTCCCGAATACTTGTCCTGAAATCGCAAATAGTATCTGTAATAAAATCTTACAAGGAGATGTAAGAGGGGCTTTTGATGAATTCTATAACGTCTTTAGGAGAGTTACTAATTGTAATAGAATGAATTCATGGACTCAGTCTGCAGTACCCTTAGCACCTCTTGCTCAACTAAATAATACGGACTCTATTATGATCATACCTTGTAAGGCAGACAAATGTGAGCAGCTAAATGTCATTCAGAACGCCGTAATGAAAGTAACATTCAAGACCACAGTTTTCCAGGCTAAAAAAACAGATGAAGGAGGTTACATTCACACCTTTATATATGGATTACCGAGACATTCCGTAGTCATGTTCAAAACTGATGTTAATGGATATACGCTCCAGACAGATCCTCAGAACCTGCACGACATTATTCGAAAATATTTTCGATTAGATAAGGGCATTAGTACTGATGAAAATACACAACAGCCTTTTAAACCACTTAAGGGCATTACGGGATATTATGCCTTAAGAGGCGATAATATTGTTGATATTAGAAGGCAATCAATGTATATACTCTCACCTTTTAAGGATAAGATTATAATTCTTCCATTTTTATCATTGAGAGATCACGAAAACGAAATTAACAATATACTACATATAGGCGTTCATAAAAATGGTAATATTGCCACTCAGCTTAACGTTGTAGTAAGACCAGTGACGAATTTAATAAATGGAAATAGACTAACTAAGCACGAAAGACAATTGGCCTTAAATAATCCTAAGTTAGCCTTTGGAAACTTAAGAGAATTAATTGAAAATTACACAAATATATTACAACGCATGATAAGGTGTAGGTAATGGTAAACTCATTACTTAGTGCAATAAAAACTTACATTGATGATTTAAAAAACAGTAGTAATATCTCCAATGCTAGATTAGGCGCTAGGGAAAACGCGATGGGGCAACTGTCTTCATATAGCTTAAACCTTAGCCTAATTACTGCTTACGTAAACGATTTGCGTAAGGCTTTAGAGAAGTCCAATGAGTGCTTTATAGAAATAAAATTCAGGACTTTGCGTAAGTTTATTGCCGGATGGGGGCCGATCTATTTTATAACAGAAGTACCTATGGCCTGGGACTTAATACTCGATGTTCCTTATATCCCCGGTTCTACAATAAAGGGGATAATAAGGGACTATTTTATGGAACTGACTGGAGATAGTGAGCTGACCTCATGCGTTTTCGGAGATAATAACAGTGTAGGTAAAGTAATATTCTTTGACTCTTATCCTACAAACGGTGGAAAAATACTCACTTATGATATAATTAATCCTCACTATAAGGGAGTTAATAACGAGTATGACGTAATGCCGGTTCCCATTAAATTCCTAGCTATAAATGAAGGGGTTGAATTTACTACATTCTTAGCGTTTGATAAGAAAGAGTTAGAAGAGTGCGGTAAGAACGCTTTCACTTCACTCTTACAATCAATTATTTTTTCCACAAGAATGGGTTGGGGAAGAAGGACTAGTAGGGGTTATGGTAATTTAGAAATTATATCTAAGCAGGTGGAAT
>JGI26468J51210_100029_pt1 | contig 42590 bp, 43 predicted proteins | sample Arccon2NAG2MetaG_FD_51210 | JGI IMG/M metagenome (IMG submission 51210)
GAAAATGTTTCTTAATCATTCTTTTTGAGGAAATTTAGTGCGCGGGCCCGCCGGGATTCGAACCCGGGACCTACGGGTATCTCCGCTTTTCTTACATGGTTAAGAGCCCGTCGCTCTACCTGGCTAAGCTACGGGCCCATCAATAAAAACTACTATAAATAATATATAAAGTAAACGGTTTCTAGCTATTTAATCTATAACTATGCGTGTGTCACATAGATTCATTATATCTTTATCATGCGTAGCGAGAATTAAGCCTCGTCTTTGCTCCTTAAGAACTTTCACCATTTCGTAGAACGAAAGTAATGCTTCTCCATCCATTCCTATACTAGGCTCATCTAAGCCTATTACTTTAGAGTTTGAAGAAAAGGCTGATGCTATCAGAACCCTCATTTTTTGACCGAAACTTAGAGCATAGGGACTTCTATCTGCCAAACTTTCTATATTAAATAAAGATAAAGCATATTTACTTCCTACAATCTCCTTTACGGTAAAATCAAAGAATTGTAAGTCTACTTCTTGAAAAATTACGAAGATTTTCCTAAATAGTTTTCTGAGAATAGTAGTTTTACCACTTCCGTTTCTGCCTAATAAACACAAAATTTCCCTTTCTCTTATTTTTATCGTATAATTATTAACATTTACATTAAATATTTCATTACCCAATTCACTGTTAATCTTAGGTAAACTAAATCCTCTTAATCCTTCTTTCCTCAAGAATTCCGTATCGAAAAGTTTTTCCTTGGATATTTCATTTATTTCCGTATTATTCTTAATCATGTAGACCCTATCTACTAATTTGCGCAATTCGTCAATACGATGTTCAGCAATCAAACTGTTTTTAGGAATTATTTCACTAACCAACCTTACTCCTTCATCATCTAAGTTTGCAAATGGCTCGTCCAGTAAGATATATTCGGGATTTGAAGCTAAAACTGAAGCGATAGCGTACCTCTTTTTATATCCGTCCGACAATTTATTGAACTCGCCCTCATAGTAATTACCCATTAACTTTCTAGCTATTTTATCATCTACCCTATGGAATCTTTTCATTAACTCGATTTCATCCTTGCACGTCGAAGCCAATATTTGAGAAGAAACGTCTTGTAAAACTGCTGAGATTCTTGAATAATCCTTCTCTTTGCAGAAGTCCATATCATCAACTATAACGTTATTAAAGGTAGTCTGATCTATGCATAATGTGGATAATATTAATGTAGTTTTTCCGCTTCCGTTCTTACCTACTAAACCTANTCTTTCTCCTTTTTCAATCTCTATCTTTCCGTTTAAATATTTAGGACTACTGATAAGCATAATGCGGCTACACCTATAAGTAGAAGTATTAAATCTTCCCTTGAAGGTTTTAAATTTCTCTTATAATTATACTTACCGAACAACTTAACAGTATATGCAACATATAAATTATCAGCTACTTTCACGGTTTCTACTATTATTGGAACTAATAATCTTTTAAGATCTAATAAATTTATTTTTCGAATTCTTGCATAAAATGCAACGTTTTGCATTAAATCATAAAACCTAGGATAATATGTAAGAGCGATTACAAGAGGAACCCCCTTAGAACCAAGTAAGTCAATTATTGAAGACTTATCAGTATAGTCGCTTGAAATTAGGAAAACGTTAACAATTGAGAAAGCTCTAAGCGTATACTCATAAATGAAAATTTTCCCAAGAAAACCCAATATAAGATAAGATAGAATACCAATTATAGCCTCTATTACAATAATCCATTTTCTTCTATATAATACGATCGATGTAACTAGAAATGGTATGACAGAATTAAAAAATATACTATTTGCATAGATTAGGACTGAAAAAACTAAAATATAAAGAAACTTTACCTTCATTTGATAACCCCTGCTCTGATTAAATATGAGACAATATAGAAAGATATCAATCCCATTAATGCACTTTCGGCAAACATTCCAACTGATACTCCAGTCCAGATATATAATGAAGTTATTATAGGTGCAGGGACTTTCACCATGTAAAGAGCAAGTAAAGTACTTAATATCCCCTCTAGACCTCCCGCAATTGTAGTATAAGTTATTACTGCCTTCAAAGACCTATATCCCATGNCTCTTGTTATGCCCTCTACAATTAGTGCTATAATAGTTAAAGGTATTGCAATAAATGGTAAGAAGCTAATTGCATACAATCCAGCGTTAATTAACCCTATAAAAATAGGACCTAACTTTCTATTAATAACTTGTATGCCAATGGAAAGAAGTATTAGAGGAACAGTGAGATTCAATATTGGATCCGCAAATATATTTACAGCAAAAAGACTAGTAGATAGTGCTAATCCCGCAGCAACAACATATGATGCCACTGAGAAAACTGCTGCATAAACTAAGGCCTTCTTAACTGAAATTTGATCTGAAGACTTATCGTTCATATTTTAAACTTCAGAATAAGACAAAATAAAATTTTAGTCTTAATAAGTACTTTACCTTTATATTAAATTCTTGAAACTACAACTGACTCGAAATTAGGNTCTATCTTTACATTTACGATTTTCTTATCTGCAGATTTTAAAGCCTCCTCTAACTCAGTTAGCGTTTCAACAGTTACACCACCTAGGGTTCTTTTTACAATCTCATTGAAATTAACGTTGATACTAGTTTGTGATCTAGTAATGGTCGGTAAATCAGAGCTTGAAACTTCAATATAATTTGCACCACCATCGTTTAACACAATTATTTTTCCCTTAATCTTATCCACTTTGTATTCTAGTAATGACAAATATGGTAATATTCCTTCTAGGTCAGTANTTCCATATGCAACGTATTTAGAAGCTATAGCACCACCCACTGCAATACCCCTCTCAAGCAAAGATTCTGCAGTATACCAGCTCTTCTTAGCGTTTATTGGTAATCTAACGAAATCTATTGTGGTAGCTGACATATCTACATACACTTTTTCAAAACCACCTACTGTGCTTAGCATTTTCACTACGTCAATTGGCCATAATCCGCTATAAGATTTAACTGAATGTACTTCACGCTGATTCTTATAAATAATGTCACTAGCTCCTCTATTTACTTTCTCCTTTATCTTAGCTTTCAATTGTGTTAAGAGCTCCCTTAAGAATAGCCCAGTATCAGCTACTACTGGAACATGAGGCATGAAGACCTTGCCTATGTCTTCACCATCAACATTATTATGTGCTAATATGCCCTTGTACTTTAATGACCAGCCAGCCGTACTTAACTGAGTAAACCTAGTGCCTAAAGCTAATATTACGTCAGCATTCTCTATCAAATAATTTGCAGCATCAGTACCAAAGGCGCCTAATCCTTCTCCAGCAAATAATTTATGGTTAGATGGTATTGAACCTTTCGCCTTAAATGTAGTAACCACCGGCGAATCTAATAACTCAGCCAATTCAACTAACATGTCTTCTGCATCGCTTAAAACTATCCCATATCCCGCGATTATAACTGGTAATTTAGCATTAGTCAGAAGTTCAGCCACTTTAGCCACAGTATTTTTATCTGGAGTCCTCTTCTCGGGCTTTTGACCCGCAGTGGATAACGGATAAGCTTTTGCCCTAAATAAGTCTTCAGATATTTCAACATAAGAAGGCCTTGGTCTATTACTAACCGCTTCCTTGTAGGCTTTCTCTATTGTAACAGTTATTTCTTCTATACTGATAACTCTTTCTTTTGTCTTGGTTATTGGAGATAAAATATTTGATAAGTCATCAATCGTTCTAAATTCGCCAATTCTAGCCCTTCCCGTATCCCTATGTGATCTTACGCTAGATATAATAAGAAGAGGAACCGATTCCATATATGCTTGAGCTATGACATTTACCGCATCAGTTAGCTTAGAACCAGGTATCTGAATTATAGTTCCGACTGAGTTATTTTCCATTGCATAAGCGTATGCCAACCAACNTGCGTCTTTTACTGCCATAGAAAATTCTACTTCAATATTATACTTCTTTAGCATTTCCTTAACCATATTCGGTAGGAAGTAAGTCGAAAACACTTTGGTTATCCCAATGTCATTAAGAACATATGCAAGTGCTTCCTCACCTTTCATTTCTACGCCTACAGTCTCCTCTTTCCTTTTGGGCTGACTCATACTAACATTATAATTAAGACTACTTTTTAAATCTTCTAAAAGCCGGGGGCGGGATTTGAACCCGCGAAATAACGGGTGTCAACTAATACCACTGCGGCCCCTAGCGCTACCGATGGGCTGGTAGTGCCGCCTTAGACCGCTCGGCCACCCCGGCAACAATAATAACTTATTAAAAGCTACTTAAAAACTATATGGGTGCATATGCTTGATACCTTTTAGCAAGGTAGGAGAAGTTCTTCATGAATTACAAGATCTTACAAAATTCATAATAATTGGAGATACAATAGTCGATATTTCTCTAAAGAGAAAAGGAACTGAGAGNGATGTGGACTTGTTTGCTCTAGATATAAGCGTCTTAGTAGATGACGATAAAATCAGAAACTTCGCATATGAGAGAGGATGGGATTATGGTAGAACTCCAATTGATACTCCAAGATTATTAGCTCCAGTTGATGATGACCAACTCCAAGTAGATTTGTATGAAAATATACAAGATTTCTTTGTTCCTAAAGAAATTCTAGATAGTGCAGTTAATATAAAAATAGGAGCTTATGAGTTTAAAAGCATAAGATTAGAAGATTACATTTTGCTCAAAGCCAACGCGTTTAGAGAGGAAGACGAAGATGAACTAAAAACACTAGTGTACTTACTTGGAGAAGGTAAGATCAGTATCGATAAGGAATATTTGAAAACGCATGTGAACGCATTTGAGGAAAATAGTGAAAGTATAAAGGAACGTTTATCAGCAATTGGAATAAAAATTTAGTTAAGTAAAAAAAATGTTAGCCTTTCTTAGTTGGTAATTCCTTCTTCTTCAATCTTAAGTTTGTACTATGACATCGCCTACATTTGGTTGCCCTTATAGGATTAAGAGCTCCGCATTTTCTGCATACCTTTTTCAAAAATACCCTTTGTTGCACTATCTGTAATTTCGCGGGATCGGTTAGCGGCATTTATTTATCCCGGCTATAATTATTTTATCTCGCATTCATAAGTATTGCGGTAAACGGAGTGAATGAAGATGAAGATCCCCCTAGATTATGTTTGCGTTAGAAGTGGACTTCTGTGCAATAGATGCCAGTCTCTTATAGATAGTGGTGAGGTATTTGAATATGAAGTTGAAATAATAAAAGTACTATTAGATTTAGAGGAAACGCAGTTCAAAGAGCTTAAGGATTCCATATATCATAAGGCCTACAAAGTGGACGATCTACTAATATTATTAGTTACAAGTGGACCCGAGATGACTCAACAGAAGTGGATCAAAATAGCAAGAATCTTGCAAGATAAATTGAACATGAAAGTTAGAGTCTTAGAAAAAACTAATAGCATAAAGAATAGTGCAGTACAATTACTCTCGCCTGCTAGAGTACTTGGTGTAAATACTGTATGGATGCCGGATGGTTCTGTGCAATATGTAATTCGTGTGTCTAGATCAGAAAGAAGATTATTACCAGCTGAAGCACAACTTTTAGAGTCAGCATTAACTAAAATACATTCAACGCCAGTAAGAATAAGGGTCGAGTAAGTTGTTTAGGACACATCTAGTTTCAGAATTAAATCCTAAATTAGATGGAGCAGAAGTAAAAGTAGCTGGATGGGTTCATAATATAAGGAATCTAGGTGGAAAGGTATTTATTTTATTAAGAGATAAGAGTGGAATAGGACAGATAGTAGTTGAGAAAGGTAATAGTGCTTATGATAAAATCATGAATATAGGATTAGAATCAACGCTAGTTGTAAATGGCATAGTGAAGGCTGATCCGAGAGCTCCTAATGGTATTGAAGTACACGCAAAAGACGTAGAAATACTCTCATATGCGAAGTCTCCATTGCCGTTAGACGTAACGGGCAAGGTTAAAGCTGATATAGATACTAGACTTAGAGAAAGATTACTAGATTTAAGAAGATTGGAAATGCAAGCAGTATTGAAAATCCAGTCAGTAGCGGTAAAATCGTTTAGGGAAACATTATATAAATACGGATTTGTAGAAGTCTTTACTCCAAAAATAATTGCTAGTGCGACAGAGGGAGGAGCCCAATTATTTCCAGTATTATACTTTGGAAAAGAAGCATTTCTAGCTCAGAGCCCACAATTATACAAAGAATTATTAGCTGGTGCTATAGAAAGAGTATTTGAGATAGCTCCTGCATGGAGAGCAGAAGAGTCAGATACACCGTATCATCTCTCAGAGTTCATTAGTATGGATGTAGAAATGGCCTTTGCAGATTATAACGATATAATGGCTCTAATCGAACAAATAATCTATAACATGATAAATGATGTAAGGAGAGAATGTGAAAATGAATTAAAAATTTTAAATTATACTCCACCAGATGTTAAAATACCTATGAAGAAAATTTCCTATTCAGAGGCAATAGAGATTCTGAAAAGTAAGGGCGTAAATATTAAATTTGGCGATGATGTAGGAACACCTGAACTGAGAGTATTATATAGTGAATTAAAAGAAGATCTTTACTTCGTAACTGATTGGCCTTGGCTAAGTAGACCATTTTATACAAAGCAGAAAAAGGACAATCCGCAGCTGAGTGAAAGCTTCGATTTAATTTTCAGATGGTTGGAGATTGTTTCTGGAAGTTCGAGAAATCATGTGAAAGAAGTCCTAGAGAATTCACTTAAAGTAAGAGGATTAAATCCAGAAAGTTTTGAGTTCTTCCTAAAATGGTTTGATTATGGGATGCCACCACACGCTGGTTTTGGCATGGGATTAGCAAGAGTAATGTTAATGTTAACTGGACTTCAGAGCGTAAAGGAAGTAGTACCATTCCCTAGAGATAAGAAGAGACTAACACCATAAAAGTTAAGTGAATTTTCTTGGATCTCCTCTTAAAATTTCCCTAAGTAATACTGTAGCGTACATCCCCCTATCTAATACAAAAGATATTGTTCTTGTTTCCTCGTTAATTTTTAAATTTCTTATATTCATAAATGCCTTTCTATTGAGGCTTTTTAGTGAAATTTTAAATTCTGGTAATTTAAAAAAATTCTTTTCTATTTCTTCATTCAGATAAATCTCCTTGCAAATATCATCACAGTCATTAAAATAGATAGGAATTCTTATAAATAAATTATCCTTATCATCTGAGTTCTTATACTTGTCTAACCTTCTGGATAAATACATGTTAAATAAATAACTTTGATATGCATCTAAATATAACGAGATTGGAATGAAACTATTTTTAAGAGCTAGGTAATAAGAATTAAATTTCATGTAGTTTTTCAATAATAGTTTCTCTTGTTTAAACTTAGACGGAATCAATCTAACTGCTTCATTAAAATCACCTTTTATTATTAGCTTTCTAATTTCAATAATCTCTTTTGATTCAGAAAGAAAAGGATACGTCAAAATCAAATAGAATGCTTTTTCCCAGTCTCTTTTCAATAGATATTTACCTATTAAATGTGTGACAGGCCTACGAGTACCAAAACGTTGATAACCTATAAAAGCGGGGAGATATGGATTTTTCTCAATTTGTCTCACTCTTTCTACGACTAAATCGAAATTTGACGTTGACAAAGATATTTCAAATATATTCCCGGTATGATTAAACTTCATTGAAGAATATCCAAGAAACTTTAGAATAAAACTATTAGATTTATACTCATTAATCAATTCTTGTTTTTTGGTTAACGTTATATACACTAACTGAGAGGTTATGGCGCTAGCATCCTTAATACCCATATAATTCACTTTCGAATGTAGTACTTTCTGAATTTCAGATAAAACGGAAAAATGATCTATTCCCCATTTTGTGAGCAAGTAAACTGCATATTTACCTTTTTCCTCACCTTTCCACTCGTGAGCTGGCTTAAAGTCAATCTCTTCTACAACTTTAAATCCATTTGGTCTTTCGATTGTTCCGTCTATCTCGTTCCAATCTTCATAGTAATATCTTTCCATACCTAACGCAATGTCTATTTCATGAGGGATCACAGTAATTTTAGATCACCCGTGATAGGATCTATCAAATTCTCTGGAGCTGGTCCAATACCTAGACAAGTTATGGTTCCAGGCTCTAATTGGGTCTTTCCTGCATCTTCAATAATGGAGAAAGGTAAGTTCATTGTTTCAGCCTTTTTAGATCGTAAAATAATTTCATCTAATGAGTTTGCCTTGACGACTATTTTTGGTTGTCCTTGCTGTAACCACTCATTTAACCACTCCTTCCAACGTGAGTTATTAGAATTAATAATACTTATTACTAAAGTTACGGCAGCGTGTGCAACCTGAGCAGCCATCTTACCTTTACCCATTTTAATATCACTTCTTACAACAATAACCATCTTAACCATAATGTAACTAGGAAAACAACAAATACTTTTAAACTTTTATTGAGGTTAAATAAAGGGGAAGATAGATATGTCAGTTAAGCTAAGTATTAGGGAAGAAGTAGAACCACCAATATGTTCAAGTTGTGGGAAAATAATACATCCAAGAGAGAAGGGAGTGGAATTTTACTGTCCCAACTGCGGTGAAGTGATAATAAGAAGAGATCACATGTGTAGAAAACAAGGAGTAGAATATATTTGTCCGAACTGCGGATTTAAGGGACCTTAAGAGGTAGCTTAAAATGACAGACGTGTTAGTAGTCCTTAAAGTATTTCCGGACAGTGATGAAGTTAATTTAGATAATTTGTACACAGATATAAGCAATAAATTACCTAAAGAATATAGAATTATTAGAAAGGAAACCGAACCTATAGCTTTTGGCCTAAATGCATTGATTCTATATGTTCAAATGCCTGAGCAGANTGAAGGAGGGACAGACAATTTAGAAGAAGTAGTAAATAATATACAAGGAGTTAGTCATGCCGAAGTAGTAGGGATAACAAGATTAGGATTCTAATAAACTCTTTGGTACGTTAGTTCTTATATATCCTTTATACGCTAAAATATTTTGGAGATAAAAATTGAGCGCTAGTTCTGGTGAGGAACAGAAACCGCAAAGAAAGGAGTTAACACTTAGAGTAATGGAAGCTAGACAGAAAGATGTCGGAAGAGGAAAAGTGCGAATTGATATTGATTTACTATCGCAAATTGATGTAAGCCCAGGTGACGTTGTTGAAATTGAAGGAACCAGAAAGACTGCTGCACTTGCATGGCCTTTATCGCCTGAGGATACAACAACTGGAGAAAAGGATATAATAAGAATGGATGGAATAACCAGGAAAAACGCTGGAGTCTCAATTGGAGATAAGGTTATAGTAAGAAAAGCAGTTGTAAAGCCAGCTAGCACAGTAAAATTAGCACCATCTAACTTCTCAATTACTGTAGACCCAGGGTTCATTAGTTATGTTAAGAAACGATTAAAAGAATTCCCCCTAGTTGAAGGAGATACGGTATTGATTCCTGTCCTAGGGCAAGCCATACCGTTTACTGTAGTCCAAGTCAAACCAGCAGGTATAGTTCTAGTGAATGACGATACGATAATAAGCATATCTGATAAGCCAGTAGAACCTTCCAGATATCCTAGAGTCACATATGAGGATATAGGTGGAATGAAAAATATTATAGAAAAAGTCAGAGAGTTAGTTGAATTGCCTTTAAGACATCCAGAACTATTTAAGAGATTAGGAATAGAACCACCTAAGGGTATATTATTATATGGTCCTCCTGGAGTGGGAAAGACGTTACTAGCGAAAGCAATAGCTAATGAAACTGATGCATACTTTACTTCAATTAATGGACCGGAAATAATGAGCAAATTCTACGGAGAGAGTGAGCAAAGATTAAGGGAAATATTTGAAGACGCTAAAAAACATGCTCCTGCAATTATTTTCGTAGATGAAATAGACGCAATAGCACCGAAAAGAGACGAAGTGATAGGAGAAGTAGAAAGAAGAGTTGTCGCACAGTTACTCACTCTAATGGATGGTCTTGAAAATAGAGGAAACGTAATAGTAATAGCTGCAACCAATAGACCAAGTGCTGTTGATCCAGCCCTGAGAAGGCCAGGGAGATTTGATAGAGAGATAGAAATACCGTTACCAGATAAACAAGGAAGATTGGAAATATTACAAATCCATACAAGGAATATGCCTTTATCTAAAGATGTTGACCTAGAGAAGCTTGCAGATATGACACATGGATATACTGGTGCTGACTTATCTGCATTAGTAAGAGAAGCTGCAATGAATTCCTTAAGAAGATACTTGCNAAAGATAGATTTGAATCAAGATAAGATACCTCCAGAAATATTAGAGTCTATGGAAGTTAAGATGGAAGATTTCATAAACGCATTCAAAGAAATAGTACCAAGTGGCTTAAGAGAAATTTACATAGAAGTTCCAGAGGTTAAATGGACAGATATAGGTGGCCTCGAAGAAATAAAAGAGGAGTTAAAAGAAGTAGTTGAATATCCTCTGAAATACTCGGAGCTATACCAAAATTCTGGTATAGAACCACCTAAGGGTATATTATTATTTGGTCCACCAGGAACTGGAAAGACGATGCTTGCAAAGGCTGTTGCAACTGAAAGCGGAGCAAACTTCATAGCAGTGAGAGGACCAGAAATATTATCCAAATGGGTAGGTGAAAGTGAAAAAGCAGTTAGGGAAATATTTAGAAAAGCTAGAATGTACGCGCCGGCTGTAATATTCTTTGACGAAATAGATTCAATAGCTCCAATAAGAGGAATCTCTTACGATTCTGGAGTAACGGAGAGAATAGTAAATCAACTATTAGCGGAAATGGATGGAATTGAAAAATTAGAAAACGTAGTAGTAATAGCTGCAACCAATAGACCAGATATCTTAGATCCAGCACTATTAAGACCAGGAAGGTTTGAGAAATTAATTTACGTACCTCCACCAGACAAGAGAGCAAGAATAGAAATATTAAAGGTTCATACTAGGAACATAGTGTTAGGGGAGGACATCAGCTTAGAGGATGTAGCTGAAAAGACTGAAGGTTATACCGGAGCTGATTTAGCTGCACTGGTAAGAGAAGCTACAATGAGAGCTATAAGGGAGAGTATGAAAATATGTATAGAGAAAACCAACGAGAGTTGTAAATCCACTGACACTGAGTGCAAAGATAAAACTATGAAAGAGTGTATGAAGGTTAACGGGGTTAAGGTTTCCTTGAGACATTTCGAAGAAGCTATGAGGAAAGTTAAGCCATCAGTTACGCAAGATATGCTGCAATTCTATCAAAATTGGGTAGAAAAAGCTAGGCAGCAATTGCCCAAAACTACCGTTAAACCAAGTACATATGCGTGAAATCAATGTGGAGAAGCGTACCATTATATAATATTATTTTGGATAAAATAAGGAATAATAATAATATAAGAGATGATGATCTTTTTAAAGAAGTGAAAAATTCAACAAATTATGAGGTATCTTATGATGATTTCTTAAAAGCGTTAATGGCATTGGAGATTAGAGGTTATATATCGGTTTCACTAATTAAAGAAAATGTAAGAATGATAACATACTTAGGTGATAAGGAATAGGAGTAGATTTAGCAGATCTAGTAAAAGACGTAAAAAGAGAACTTTCATTTTCTGAGCTTAAAGGGAAGAAGGTAAGTATTGACGGATATAATGCATTATATCAATTTTTAGCAGCGATAAGACAACCAGATGGAACTCCCTTAATGGATTCCCATGGAAGGATAACCAGCCACCTAAGTGGATTATTTTATAGAACGATAAATATCCTAGAAGAGGGTGTTATACCGATCTACGTCTTTGACGGCAAACCACCAGAGCAAAAAAGTGAAGAGTTAGAAAGAAGGAGAAAAATAAAAGAAGAAGCTGAGAGAAAGCTAGAGAGAGCTAAGAGTGAAGGGAAAATAGAAGAGCTAAGGAAATATTCGCAAGCTATACTTAGACTATCCAATATGATGGTAGAGGAAAGTAAAAACTTGTTGAGAGCTATGGGAATACCTATAGTTCAAGCACCTTCCGAAGGAGAAGCTGAGGCTGCATATTTAAATATATTAGGATTTAGCTGGGCAGCGGCGAGTCAAGATTACGATTCGATTCTTTTTGGAGCTAAGAGATTAGTAAGAAATTTGACAATCACTGGTAAAAGAAAACTTCCTAACAAGGACGTATATATAGATATAAAACCAGAATTAATAGAAACTGAATTATTACTTAAGAAATTAGGAATAACAAGAGAACAATTAATTGATATAAGTATATTAATTGGGACTGATTATAATCCTGATGGAATTAAGGGAATAGGGCCAGAAAGAGCACTAAAGATAATTAAAAAATACGGCAAGATAGAGAAGGCAATAGAATATGGAGAAATTTCAAAAAGAGATATTACTTTCAATATTGATGAGATAAGAAGTTTATTTTTGAAACCACAAGTAGTGAAACCAGAAGAAACCTTGGATTTAAATGAACCCAATGAGAAGGATATAGTTAACATATTAGTAAATGAACATAACTTCAGTGAGGAAAGAGTTAAGAATGGAATTGAAAGATTAATTAAAGCAATAAGAGAAGCTAAAGGAGCTTCTAGACAAACCGGATTAGATAGGTGGTTTTAGAAGTTTAAAGTTAAACTTAAAGTTATCTATTTATATCTATTACCTTGTGGTCAAAAAGGAGTATTATCCAATTTTTATTGATCTTTCTAATTTTCGTGTACTTGTAATCGGTGGAGGCAAAGTAGGTACAAAAAGAGCACTAGCTTTTAAGAAATATGGGGCTAATGTATGCGTCATAAGTTTAGATTTCTCCCAAGATCTTCTCAACTCAGATATAAGACTAATTAAGGAAGATGCAAATAAAATAGATGGTAGTATAATAGAAAAATACGATATAATTTTGACTTGTACGAATAACTTTGAGCTCAATGAGAAACTTTGTAATATAGCTAAAAATTTAAGAAAACTTTGTAATAATCCCACTAATCCTGAAAACTCCAACTTTATAGTGCCAATATTCTATTCTGACGATGATATGGAAATAGCTATAACTACTAAAGGAAAATCTAGTATCGTAGCTAAAGAAATCTTGTCGAAAACAATTAGTATTGCTAATAGTCCAGAAATGAGAAATTTATTGAGTGCAATGTATGATGTAAAAACTCTATTAAAGAAAAAAGTAGCTGATCCATCTGTTAGATATTCCTTTTATCATAAAATATATAATGATGAAAAATTCAAATATTATGCTACTAATGGATTAATAGAAAAAGCCTTACATAGAGCGGAGGAGATAATTAATGACCAGTAATGAGGAGTTACTACAAAACTATTGTTCGATTTTATTTACATACAAAACTATAGGGATAAGTAATCTTCACTTATATTATTTTAGAGAAACGGAAATAAAGTCCTTAAGGCAATTAATCAATGCTGAATTTGCTATTCTACAAACATGTAATAGAGTTGAGATATACTTATATTCAAATACAAATACAATAAGTGAGATAAATAAGATGATCCAATATTTAAATAATGTGCATAATGAACCAATTGGAAATCAAGCTAGAGTGATCTGCGGTAAAGATAGTATAAAACATCTATTTCTAGTAGCCAGTGGCGCTGATTCTCTGTCTATTGGAGAGTATGAAATCTTATCTCAAATTAGATCAACTATTGATATGTTTAAAAAATTAGGATTTAGTGGAAAGTATCTACAAATACTCTTTGAAAGAGCAATTAAAGNAGGTAGAAAAGTTAGAGAAGAGACTAGTATTTCCAAGGGGAAAGTTGGTATATATTCCCTTGCTATTGATGAGGCTAAAAGGCAATTTAATAACTTCTATGATAGAAAAATTGTAATAGTAGGCGCTGGCGAAATGGGACAGAAAATAGCTAATATGTTATACAATGAAGGAGNCAAGAATGTTACCATTATGAATAGAACAGTAGAAAAGGCAAAACAACTTGCCCTAAAATTTGGCTACAATTACGAGAAATTAGATTTAGACAAGTTAGGTAGCTTCGATATTGCTTTTATATCAATTTCTCATGAGAATCTTAGACTGGAAAACAAATGGAACACACTAATTGTTGATATAACTGTCCCTCCCTTATTTACTGGGAATAATGTAATTACCCTAGAAGAATTAGAAAAAATATCAAAACTTAACTTTAAAGCTAGAGAAGAGGAGTTAGTTAAAATTAATAAATTAGTAGAAGATGGAATAGACGAATTGATATATGATTACAAAAAAGAAATTTATAGTGAATTTATGTCAAAGATAATGAAACGTGTAGAAACTATAAGGGAAAATGAAATAGTAAGAGCCTATAAAGAACTTGAAAAACTTGGAATAAACAATCAACAAGTTAAGGAAATATTAGATTTGATGACAAGATCAATAATAAAAAAATCGTTTCAACCCCTTTTTGACAATGTAAGATCTCTAGTATTTGACGGGGAAAATTCAATCAACTACATTAACTTTCTAATCGATATTTTTAAAGATGGTAACATTCCCATTTTTGAGACCAAGAAGATTAAGAAAAAACAAATTAGTAAGAGATCTAGTAGCTGAAACGACTCTTTTTCAAGACGATTTAGTACTTCCAATATTTATAAAGGAAAGTATAAATGAGCCAGAACAAATTACTTCAATGCCAGGAGTGTACAGATATCCACCAAATGATAAGTTAGTCAATTATGTACAAGATAGCTATGAAAATGGTATTCGAAGTATTATATTGTTTGGAATTCCATCTTATAAAGACGAGATAGCATCATCAGCCTACGATAAAAATGGTGTAATACAGAGGGCAGTTAAAATAATAAAAGATAGTTTTAAGGATAAGATTATAGTAATCACAGACGAGTGTACTGATGAGTATACGTCTCATGGTCATTGCGGTCTTGTGAACTATAATAACGGATGTTATGTAATAGATAATGATGAAAGCCTAAAGATTCATGCAAAGATTGCATTAAGCCAAGCTGAAGCTGGAGCAGATATTATAGCCCCATCAAGCATGATGGACGGTGTTGTTAAGGCTATAAGAGATGCGCTAGATGGAGCTGGTTACAATGATACATTGATAATGTCATACAGTGTAAAGTACGCTTCAATAATGTATGGTCCTTTTAGGGATGCGGCTTACTCTAAACCAGCGTTTGGAGATAGGAGAGGGTATCAGATGGATCCTAGGAACGCATTTGAAGCATTAAAAGAAGCTAGATTAGATATAGAGGAAGGAGCTGATATTTTGATGGTCAAACCTGCCCATACATATTTAGATGTAATAAGATTAGTAAAAGATCACTTCCCAGAATATCCCCTAGCGGCATATCATGTCAGTGGTGAATATAGCATGATAAAAGCAGCAGCAATTAATGGATGGATAGATGAAAGGACTGCCGTATTGGAAATTACTACCGCAATAAAAAGAGCAGGGGCTGATTTAATTATTACTTATTATGCTAACGATATTGTAAGATGGATAAAGGAAGGTGTACCATTTTGAATAGCGAGGAACTATGGGCTCAAGCTAGGCAATTATTTGCGGGAGGAGTAAATAGCCCAGTTAGAGCAGCAGTAAAACCATTCCCATTTTATGTAGAAAGGGGAAAAGGAGCTTATATTTACACGGTCGAGGGTAACAAGTTCATTGACTATGTATTGGGTTACGGACCTCTAATTTTAGGTCACTCTCCAGAATCCGTAAAGAGAAAAATAATTGAGCAATTAGAAAAAGGTTGGCTTTTCGGAACTCCTAGCAAATTAGAAATAGAATTAGCTAAAAAAATTAGTTCACATATACCATCAGCCCAGAAAATAAGATTTGTAAATAGTGGAACTGAGGCTACAATGGCTGCTATAAGATTAGCCAGAGGCTATTCAAAAAGGAGTAAAATACTGAAGTTTAGCGGAAATTATCATGGAGCTCACGATTACACACTTGTGGAAGCTGGAAGTGCTGCTACAGAATATAACGTTACAACTTCTGATGGTATCCCAATGGAAATAATGAAAACGGTAGAAATATGCGAATTTAATGATCTTGATTGTGTAGATAAAAAATTAAGAAATGAGGACATCGCTGCAGCACTCTTAGAACCTATTATGGGAAATGCTGGTGTAATCTTACCTGAAAAGGGCTTCTTATCTGGATTAAGGGAACTTACAAAGTCCTACAATTCATTATTAATCTTCGATGAAGTTATAACTGGTTTTAGAATCGATATAGGTGGAGCGCAATCTTACTATCAAATTTATCCAGACATAACAACACTAGGTAAAATCATAGGTGGTGGTTTCCCTATAGGCGCAGTAGCAGGTAAAGCAGAAATTATTGATAACTTTACTCCCGCTGGTAGAGTATTTAATGCTGGCACATTTAACGCTAACCCCATATCTATGATAGCTGGAATTGCTACAATAGAAGAACTTGAAAAAGAATACCCATATAATATTGCAAACAAAGCCTCTAAGACTCTTGTAGAGGAATTAGAAAGGTTGCTAAAAATAAAACATACAATAAATCATATTGGGAGTATGTTCCAAGTATTTTTCGGAATAGACAAGGTTAGAAACTATTCAGATGCCAAAAGGGCTAATAAAGAATATTACATAAAATTTCATGAAAGGCTATTAAAAGAGAGAGTCTTCATTCCGCCAAGTCAATATGAGACAATTTTCACTTCAGCTGCGCATGAAGATGATGTAGTTAACGATACTATAGATAAACTTGCAAAAGTAATAGGCGAATTAAGTTGAAAATCCGAATAGCTGCAAGAGGAAGTAAACTAAGTAGAATACAAGTTGATATGTTAGGAGAAAAATTAAAGAAAATTGGAATAGAGTACGAAATAATAGATATAAAGACAAAAGCTGACTTATTTTCAACTGAACCATTAAGTAAATTAGGAAAAGGAGTTTTTGAAAAAGAAGTTAATGAGGCTGTATTAGAGGGAAAAGCTGATATTGCAGTGCACAGTATGAAAGATATCTTATCAGAAATAAATCCTAGCCTTGAAATATTTGCGGTACTGAAAAGAGATCCTCCCTATGATATATTAATTGCAGAGAAGAATCTAGATAAGTTGGATTCAAATATCACTATAGGTACTAGTAGCATAAGAAGGAAAAACTTTCTTAAATACATCAAGCCAGAAATAAATACGAAAGATATTAGAGGCAACGTAGATACTAGAATAAGAAAATATCTCTCAAAAGAATATCAAGGCTTAATTTTAGCTGAGGCCTCCTTAAAAAGGCTCAATATGACTATGAACTATCATAGACTTAATGTTTATGATTTTACTCCAGAAGCAAATCAAGGTATTATAGTAGCCTTGGGAAGAAAAAAAGATGAGAAGATAAAAGAGATATTCAAAGAAATTAATCATAAAGACACATTAGATGAGGCGTTAGCAGAAAGAGCAGTAATCAGTTTAGTTGGAGGAGGTTGTCATTCTCCAATTGGGGTGTTATTTAAAAAAGAAGGAAAAGAGTTCTATGGTATTGCAAGTTATAGTGATGGAAAGAAAAAAATTACTGTATCCATTAGCAAGCCAGGGGACCCATATACTATAGGATCTGAATTAGGCTTGTTACTAAAGAAGGAGATGAAGAATGAGGATATTATTCCTTAGGCCCGATAACGAAGACACGGAGCTCAATGAAAAGCTTATGCTCCTTCAGAAAAATGGAATTGAGGTTCTAAACATACCCATTTTTAAAATAAAATGTATCCCGTATTCATTACCGAACTATGATTATGAGGCCCTTGCATTTACAAGTAGAAATTCAGTTATTTGTTTTAAAGAACATTTCCTCATTAAAAATCGTAAGATATACGCCATAGGAGAAGAAACTTCAGAGTTACTAATGAGAATGTACAATACAAATCCAATAACTCCAGAGAAATTTACAAGCGTAGAACTAGCTAGAAGAATCTTGGAAGATAAGGTAAATAGTGTGCTCAGCATAAGGAGTAAAAAAGCTTCTGAAGATATGAAAAATCTTCTTAATGGCAAAATTAAATATGATGAGATCTATGTATATGATTCGGAAATAATTGGAGATAATATAAATAAAGTGTCAAAAATCCTAGCTAAATGTGAAGTCGATGCCATAGCATTTACTAGCTCATTGATGGCAAGGCTAATTGGCCCTTATATTAGTAGAAAGTGTAAGATTATAGTATATAGCATAGGTCCGATTACGACGGAAACTTTGAAACGGGTTAATAATGAGGTAAAAATAATAGAAAGTAAGACACATTCTATCAAAGGCATTATAGAAACTATTTTGGTGGAGATGAAACGAAATGGATGAAATTAAAGATTTGACGCTTAAAGTTCTTAAAAAGATTGATAATACAATAGTTGATAGTAGTCTTCAAATTAAGTATTATCAAGGCTTTAAAGATAGATACGATGTGTTCGGTGAATATGAAAATCAAATAGGTATTTATGAATTCGCGATAAGTTTTGATAAAAAGGGTAATTTAAAAAGATCTCATATTAATATGATTTCTCCAAAAAATATAAGAAAAGACCTAGAAAAGAAAATATACAAAGAATAGGTGCGTGATTTGAAGACATTACTAATAGTCATTGATGGGGTTAGTTATTCTGTTTTTAACCAATTTAGATATAATTTAGATACTATGAATAATCTTGTTGAAAATGGGAGCTTTGGTAAACTAGAGAGTGTTTTCCCCACAATAACCCCAGTAGCTTTGGCATCTTTATTCACGGGATACTTACCAGCAAGTCATGGAATAACTTCCACAAAGATCTTCATAAAAGGCTATAGTCTAAGTAAACCGCTATCAGCACATAGTAGTATACCATTAAAGGTTGATCCAATATGGTACCTCTTAGCGAAAAAAGAATATAAAGTAATAGTAACCTCAGCACCGCAAGCCTTACCGGATAAATGGAAACTAAAAAATCTTATCTTGTTTGATCCCTATAAATCCAAAATTAAAGAGTGTAGCGAGGGAGCTTTTCTTAAGATTGGCAATACAACTATAAATGAAGTTAATTTTAGTATCGAGAGTAATAATGAGGAGTATACTATAAAAATAACTGATATCGAGAATAATACGTTGTCATTAAATTTGAAGCAAAATGAATGGACAGCTCCACTTGAGGTAATTATGAGATGTAAAGGAAAGGAAATGAAAGGAACGTTTAGATTAAAGGGCCTAAGTAATGGGATTTATCTCACACCAATATCGTTTCTAATTCCTAGTTGGTCAAATAATCAAGAGTTACAAAACGAAGTATGGGAGAACGTTGTTAAGAAATACGGAATGATACTAGATGGTGATTACGTTTCTCTAAAGTCTAATATAATCGGTTTTAATGAATATTATGAAACTTTAAAATTTGCATATGACTTTTTCTATAACTATTCGTTATTTCTGCTTAAACGTGAAGAATGGGATTTCGCAATAACATACTTACCGATAGTAGATAATATACAACACCTACTTTATGGTATAGACGATTCAAGATCATTAGATTATATTTTCCAAGTATATAGGATGGCAGATAACTTTGTGAAAGCCCATGTCGAATTAGCTGATAATATTATTATTTGTTCAGATCATGGAATAAATAAGGTAAAAAAGAGGCTGTATCTTAATAAATTTTTAGAAAAGCTTAATGTACTAAAAATAGTCGATGATAAGAAAATAGATTGGAAGAGAACTAAGGCGTATTATGGTGGTGGAGGAATTATTAGAATTAACCTAAAAGAGAGGGAGAAATTTGGAATAGTGAGCAAAAAGGAATTTAATAAATTAATTAAATATTTGACTATTAACTTAGAAAGATTAGAAGATCCCGAAACTGGAGAAAGGATATTTACCGTGATTTATTCTAATGAGACACCAGCAAGTGATAGACAAGGCGATATAATAATCAATGGCGTTAATCCAAAATACTCCATCTCAAGCAATATAGAAAAAAATACAATATTTGAAAACGTCATCCCTTATAATACAACTACTGCGGATCATGGGTATTATAGAAATGATGATATTAATGGGATTGTAATATTATATGGCAAAAATTTCACTAAGAAACGAATAGACATGAAAATAGTTGACGTTACGCCTACAATATTGAAATTGTATGGAATAAATTATAAATCTGATGGTAAAATTATAAATGAGGTCCTTAAAAATGGATATGCCGATAATACTAAGCAAAAGGCATAGAAGACCTAGAAGCATGAAAGATTGTGAGCCAGGCTTACCATATAACGAGATAATAGAGAACGGAAAAAGAATTGACTTATGCCATGATACACAGACTAAAAAATATGTGAAGAAAATTGAGATACCAATTGATACCAGTATCCTACATAGCAAATTATTACGAATATTTCCAAGCCTAGTAAAAACTTACTCTAAACACCTCATTAATTTACCAGATTCAATAACAAGCAATAATGACCAAAAAGAGTTGGAATTCCTTGAAGTACAGAATATAATTATAGGAGGAGGGACTTCTGGGTTAGGAGTCTTATCAGAAATAAATAAGGAAGAGAAAACGATCTTAATATCATCTGATATCGAATGGAACACTCATATACCCTATCCATTACCACAAACTAATAAAGATGAGTTCTCTAAGTTATTAAAGGATATCATTAACGAAAATAAGGATAAAATTCTAGAGGGAGTTTTATTAGGTAAATTTGATGAAGGAATAGGATTTCTTACGAAGAGTAAGATATTAATGATAAAGACTAAAAGAATCTTTTTAGCAAGTGGCGGAAGATATATTCCACCAATTTTCGATGGAAATGACGTACCCGGTGTAATATCAAAGAATCTTTACTTAAGATACGGAAATCAACTTACGAACGTAATTGCTTTAGGGAATACTGATGACATAGTAAAAGTGCTATTTAAAGTTGAAAAGAGAATTGTAATCAATAACGGTATACTGTTCCTGTCAAAATATTATAGGGAACTAATAGATGAGCTAGGTGTTGAAATAATAAATAGTAATAACTTGCAAGTAAAAAGGGAAAAAGGTGGGATGTTAAAGATAACAACTGACGAAAGAACATTTAGTTCAAATATTTTAGTTTATGCAATAATTAAGCAACCAAAAATAGATCACTCGTATAATATTGGGATCCCATATGATTTTAATGAGTATTTCCATGTTTATATGCCAATACACTCTATGGATGGAAAGGCTTATGAAAACGTTTACATAGTTGGAGGAATGCGTGGAATTTCAGACGAGTATACCTCATTTCTGAGTGGTAAAACAGCTGTTAATGAGAAATACTTGGATGAATTCATAAATAATTTAAAAGATTATACATATATTTATAATTATTATCAACAAAAAAATCCCAAAAGAAATACCTCTCCATACATTTATGGAAGTAAAGGATATGTGTGTGAATGCGAGGATATTACCCTAAGCGAAGTTAAGATACAAGTAAGTAGAGGATTTAGCAAAGTAGAAGAAATAAAACGAACTACAGGTTTGGGTACAGGAGATTGCCAAGGAAAATTATGTACATATTCCCTAGGAAGTTTTCTAGGCGATAGGCAACTTATAACGTTTAGAACTCCTCTGTATAGAATGGTGATCTGAATGATAATTATTGTTGGAGCTGGTTCTCACGGTTTAAGTTTAGCATACCATCTAGTAAAAAAGGGCTATGATAAAAAAGATCTAACACTAATAGAGNGGAAAAGAATTGGTTATGGATCGAGCAGTAGGAACGCATCTAGATATAGATATCATTTTTACAGTAAGGAAAACGTAGAGTATGCCATTAATGCGATAAATTATTTAAAGAAACAATCAAAGGAACTTGAGTATAATTCGTTACTATTGAGAACTGGATATCTATGGATAATTAACGAAGAAAAAGAGTATAGTTCATTCAAAAAACTAGATAGTTTTTGGAGCTCATATAATATAGGAGGGAAATTTACAGAATGTAAAGATCGGTATTCTTACATAAAATTTGAAGGACAATGTTACTTGGCACCTCAAGATGGCGCGTTTCATCATGATTACATATTGTACAGCTACTATTATTCAATCAAGGATAGGGTTTCAATGATTTATGATAAAGTGGTCTCGCTAATAAAAGATGATAACAAGATAAAAGGCGTAAAACTAAGTAGTGGAAAAGAGTTGTATGGCGATAAGGTTATAGTTACTGCAGGGGCGTGGAGTAGTGAAATACTATCCAGTATCGGAATAAAAATACCTATATTTCCAGAGAAAAAAGAGATATATATAACAGAACCATTAAGATATTTTATCGAACCATTAATTATAAACTCTAAGCTTCAAATCTATTTCTCACAGACATTAAAAGGAGAGATCATAGGTGGAATAGAAGATAAAAGGGAATATAAATTTGAGGAGTTCACAATATCAATATCTAACACCATAAAATTTCTCAAAGGTATAAGACAATTAATAAAGGGAATAGAGGGTATAGGAGTATTGAGAGGATGGTCAGGTTATTATGAGATGACTCCAGACAGTTCTCAAATTATGGGGTATTCTGATGATTGGCCAGAAGGTCTATTTATTGACGCAGGCTATAGTGGCCACGGCATGATGTTCGCTCCTTACTCTGGAAAAATAATGGCTGATCTAATCGCAGATAACTACAAGAATAAATTTATAGATATTTTCTCGCCTTCCAGATTTAAGTTAAATAAGTTAATTAACGAGACACTTGTAATTTGATCTACGGCATACTAACCGCTACTTTACCTAATTTTTTGGAAATGTATTCAGCTAGCTCTTTACCATAGCTTCTCCTTCCGCCATCAGTTATGATATACTTAGCAGAAGTTCTTTCCACGTAATATATNAGATCGTCGAAATCAGCATGGTCGCTAAAGGATACTGCATACGACTTTTCATCAATCTTTTTCACCACATCCTTAAATTCCCACCCACTTAACAAGAAATTAAAATATTTACCATTTCTTCGTTTGAATTCATTATAATGAGAAAAAGAAATATACCAGTCGTCACGCATTATTTCTCTAGCCTCACTTTGACTCTCATCAAAAACTTGGCTTATGTTATAGCCGTACTTTATTGCAATATTGGTCATCTTGGAAATTTTGCCACCTACTATAAAAGGAGCGTCAATACCCATTTTTCTCAAGCTAAGCATTATCTCTTGTAATTTCCCATGATAACCGTAGATTCTCACTGGACTATTCATAAGCGCGTCTCTAACGTAATCTGCAAATAANCTCTCCACATCATCTTTAAATGGCCTTCTGAAATCCGGTTTGCCATATGTAGCTTCAATTATTAAAATATCTGGATGGAGTATAGGAGTACCTTTATCTGGATTCTTAAAATCACCAGTATACCCTATTTCTAAACCGTTTTTAAGTGTAATAAGAACTTGCGCAGAACCTATTACATGATCTGACTTCTTTAGCACAATAGTCTCGTCATCAAAAGTCATTTTTATATCGTAATTTAAACCAAACGCCTTTCTTGGTGGTATGGCATAATCTAGCTTTAATATGTCTAACGTAATGGGTGTTGCAATTATACTATCACAGATGGAAATACTTTTCTCAAGACCCATTATATGATCAGCATGAAAATGCGTCACAACCCTGAATGGACGTTCATAATGTCCATCAATAGTAAATTTTTCACCGATTAAAATAGCCCCATTAGGAAGTATCTTTACAAGATTCTGCACATTAGTACCATATGTAGAGCCCCGATATATTTTAAACGCTCTCGTCTATAGGTGGTGATTCGATCTTCTTCTTAGGCTGCTTGTTGTACATTTCAAGTATCTCATCAGTGGTTGTAGCATCTTCTGGACTTTTATCATCTCTCCATCTTATAAATCGAGGAAATCTTATAGATAAACCAGCATCCTTCTCTACGACGTCTTGACAACAAGTATGTAAAGGAGATATTGTTATCTCCGCTCCAATTATTTCCGCTACATAAACTGGCTCTACCCATATATCTGGTTCCATCTTAGAATTAACTCTAGGATGTTTTATATCCCTCTTTATTTCCATTAACTTCTTCTGTAACTCATCAAGTTGCTCATCTGAGAAGCCACTAGCCACCTTGCAAACAGATTCGAAAGTATCAGTCTTAGGATTATATGCGGCCATTAATAGTGAGCTTATCTTGCCGCCTCTTTTACCCTTCCCATAGAAACCACCAACAACTACTAAGTCTACTGTATCAGCCATCTCGCTTTGATAATCACGTTTAAGCTTTATCCATAACCAACCCCTANCACCAGCTTGATATATTGCATCTTTTCCAATTGCCTTCACCATTACTCCCTCTCCNCCCTCAGATATTGCTCGATAGAAGAACGATTTAAGATCCTCTACATTATTAACTTGAATATGATGAGCTATTTTTACATAGTCGTTTGGTTTTACAATACTTTCTAACAATTTTCTCCTAACTTCTAATGGCTTTGTAGTATAATCTACATCTTCATAATACATTAAATCAAAGAGAAATACGTTTACTGGGTACTCTTTAATTGCTTCGTAAATATCTGACTTCCTCTTTCTGTGCATTAATTCTTGAAATGATCTCATCTCACCGCTTTCTGGATCTACAGCCACTATTTCTCCTTCTATAATGAACTCTTTGCCTTCAGTGTATTTACTAATATACTCTACTACATCTGGANACTGAGAAGTAATGTTCTCTAATCTTCGAGAAAATATAAAAATTTTGTCATCTTTTTTGTGTATTTGGGCCCTCTCTCCATCGTATTTATAATCGACTAATGCACTTCCACCTACTTTCTTTAATATTTCTTCAGGATTTGATAACCTTTCAGCTAGCATCGGTCTAATTGGTATTCCAACTTCAGGTTTTAGAGTCTTTAAGGCTTCAATTCCCTTCTCTACTATAATTTTTGCAATGTTTCCTAGATCCGCCCTAAGATTATAAGCTCTTTCAACTATTTCTGATGCTGATTGCCCCCCGCCAAAAGCTATTGCCATAGCATCTAAAACTGTCGCATCTCCTATACCAACTCTAAGTCGACCTTCAACAAACCTAACTAGGAACTTGGCCTCTAACGGATCTGCCTTTTTTAACAATCCTGCCAGTAATCTTATCTTTAAATCTCTACTACCCTCTCCCGTAGTTAATGCCACCTTAGATAACGTAGAGTAAACTTNATCCACTTTTAAGCTCTCTTTACTTGATGTACCCAAAAAACCTAAAATTCCTGTACTTTGTTGCTTACTTTTCAACCTTCGAGCTACTTCTCCAAGATCACCTATTGACTTATAGAGATTTTCTACTGAATTTTCATCTGTGTTCGTAGCTATACTAATTGCTTTTATTAAGAATTTCTCTCCAATTCCAAGCTCTGGATAACCTAGAAAATCAGGCCATAATTTGCCTTGTATAATATAAACTACCTTATCTATAATTGCCTTATCACTTTTGCTTAAAAGATCAGCCAGTAAAGCTGTAAGCTGGAGCCTTGAAGATATCTTCTCTAATTTATCAAAGTATTCGGCAATAACTTTAAACTCCATAGATTAATTTATATTATCTGCAGTTATTTATAATCATTTCATGGATGATGAATACTCGGCAATTACCGACTTCAGATGAAGAGTCAGAGTTACTCTGAACACCTATGCAATATGAATATAGGAAGGTACTGGTTTTTAACCCTTTATAACTACAATATTTTTAATATGATTCTATCTGATAGGGATTTGAAGTATTATTTAGAGAAGAGCTGGATAAAAATCCAGCCCTTAAGGGAGGATACAGTAAGAGAAAACGGAGTTGACCTAAGAGTAGGTAATGAAATAGCTAGATTCAAAAAAACTGATAAAGTGTTTGATCCAGATAATCCCGATCCTTCATTCTTCCAAACGGAGAAAGGAGAGGAATTTATAATCCAGCCCTACGAACATGTGCTGTTAACAACTGAAGAGTATATAGAATTGAATAATGATGTTATGGCTTTCGTAAATCTAAGGTCAACGTTCGCTAGATTAGGTCTATTTATCCCACCTACAATAGTTGATGCAGGATTTAAAGGACAAGTTACAATAGAAGTTGTAGGCTCATCTTTTCCTGTAAAATTAAAGAGAAGTACAAGATTTATCCACTTGATCTTTGCCAGAACGCTTACGCCAGTGGAATACCCATATCAAGGAAAATACCAAGGACAAAAAGGAGTTACATTACCTAGATTTAACTCACAAATTTCCAGCTTTTACTATCAGCATCAAAGTATATAACACTATATTGTCTAAGTTTTTGGAACAACTTGTATTCTTGTTTTGTCAAATATTTTTGAACTTCTATCTCATCTGAAGTAGAAATACTAGCTATTTTCTTCTTAAATTCCTCATAGAAATTAGAATCTATAGCTATCCTCTCGGGGTCAGTTGTTATTACTATTGCTCCTTGAGTTTCTAATTTATCAAAAAATGCATCTGGGTTATTTAACTTTAATTCAGATTCATATATCACACCTTGGTCTCTTAGTATATCTATTGCAGTCTTCTTATGCTGAGGTTCAGATTTTATGTTAACAGATTTAGATTCAAAACTCTTTTTTGGTTTTTTATTCATATCTTTCGTAGTGTCCTTAATTTCACCTAATTTTTCCTCTAATATCTCTATTCTTTCCGTTAATATTGCTATTTTTTGTTTAAGTTCATCAATCTGAGAAGTAAAAGGATTGATCATGTCTTGCATCTTTTTTTCTATTCTTGATACAACTTGCGTATTATCTACTTGAGAATCATGAGAATAAGATGAAGTAGAGAAAATAAGTGATTTAACGAAATCGCTTAATAAAACGAAACCTTCTTTTCTAGCTCGTTCTTCTAACTCCTTATACTCCTCCTCTGTTAGCTTTATTGAAATNATCCTCATTACTCTCTACTATACTATTTAATAGATACTGTGATAAAAGAGTTTTAGCTTATCTTTTGCTTTTCTAAAATTGCATTGATAAAGTTCTCTTCGTATGGTACTCCTATAAATTCTACAGATTCATTTATAGCTATAGATGGTACTGACATTACTTGATATTTCTCAGCAATATCTTGATTTTCATAAGCTTCTACTACATCAGATACAACATTACACTTCCCTGCTCTGCAAGCCTCAAAAGCAACCATATGTGCCATTAACGCTGCATATGGACAATATGGACAAGATGGCGTGACAACAGTTTCTATCTTTACTTTACCGTTCAGTTTAGATTTTATAGCTTCTACAGTTTCTTGACTTAANCCGCTCTCGCCTTGTGAAAGCCTTACTATAGTCTCAACTAATGCTCTTATTTCCTCACCTAACGGAGCTCCTGTCCATCTAATATATCCATTATAAAATGCCACAGTAGGAACTCTCTCCACGTTGAACTCTTCGAAAATCTTTCTGTCATTTTGATTTACTCTATCAANTATATGAACCTTTAATAAACTACCATTACCATCTTTTGGTGCTGCACTAGCTATAAATTCCAGAAATTTAGTAGTGACACTACAATATTGGCAATTGGAGTCTTCACTGTCTACGAATACATAAACATCTACGGGATTTCTCATATCTTTTAATGCGTCTTGTAATGCGTTTTTAACTTCATCACTAAATAGTTCGGCATATTCTTGTTCCATTCTTTAACACCGTATATACAACATCTCATTACTGGCATAAAAAAGTATTTCTGAGCTTTTTATCTAAATCTCGTTCGTCCTACTTTATAATTATTATATTTTTTAAGTATTTATTCGAGAAGAAAGAGTTTTATTCTCTGAGGATTATTGTATAAGTCATAATCGAAGTTCATCTTCTTAGCTTATAATATCCTCAAAAATTATTTAGTAACTCGTTCAATTTACATTTAATATCACTTGGTTTTACTACTATAATATCACTTCCATCTGGTCTAGTCTCTCTAAATATTATTCCATGGAATCTTTTAATTCTGACCGAATTATCTAACCAACAATCTGGTTCTAAAGAAGCTTTAATACAAGTTTCTGCCAAGAATGTTTCTTCATCCCAACAATATTCCATGGGAACCTGAGGTAGTAAAAGGCCACTATGGAGAATACCTTTTTCAACTATTAAACCATCCTCTCCAACTTTTATGATCTTAGGTAAATCCCACCTATCTTTTACCTTTATCTCTTCGGGTTTTGTTAACACTGTAACCTCAATAATAATTTCTGATAATTCATCCTTTTGTAGAGGATTAAATCTTGGATCTGAAAAAGNAGCAGCTTTAGCTGCAGATGCTACTATCTGTTTTAAAGGAGCAACTGCTTCAACATAACCTATGCAACCTCTTAAGGAACTCGTGTTATACGTAATTTTCTCCAAAGTTACAAAGGCTAGGCCTTTTTTGTCTAAAATGGGATTATTATAGTTACTCAAATCTAACTTGTCTAACTTGAATTCTTCTTTAATGGCTTTTCTAGCTATTTCTATTAGAAACCGTCCTATCTCGTTGTTTAACTCTTGTATCTGTACTAGATCCCCTTGAATCATTTTTAGCTTCCAATTTTATTAGCTCAGAATTAGCTTTAATTATTACCTCTTCAATTGTTTTCCAATGCCTACCTTTCCAATACTCTTTCTTACATTTAGGGCAAGTCCACCTACTTTCTGACAACTTACTCAAAACTGAATTGCACTGAGGACATCTAGTGGCGTTTATATTTACAGATAAATCAATTTTAGATCTAAATGCAATAAAAGCCAAATCTTGTATTATATCGGAATCCGGTGAAAGTAGAATACAATTTAATCCCCTTTTGAGAGAACGGTTATAAATACCCCTATCTCTAGTTACAATAATTCTTTTTTGTGTCTCAGCAATNTTCAGAATCTTCCAATCTTCAAGATCATTACTGTATAGTGTATCATAACCCATAATTCTTAGCCATCTTGCAATTTTACCAAGCATACTATCTACAACGAATTTTTGCGTTAGCATGATCCTCATCTCAATGAGAGATTGTAAATTAATAGTAAACTTACAAACCATGAAGAAAGATATATTCCGATACCTTTGCCAAAGACATTTCTTGCCTTTTTTTCCCTAAATAAGAAAAGTGAAAGCATCGCTGAGAAGACATAAAAGGAGATTACTACTACAAGTATATAAATCGATGAATAAAATATTGTTGAGATACCTCCGGCTACGATTCCTAAAATGCCTCGCATAATTAATATTTTATCTTCTATTTCCACATGTCTAATGAATGAGCTCTCAGAATATAAAATTACAGAGAAAAAACAGTATGACATACTTCGATTTAATAGCATGGATTACAGAAAATAGAAAAGCGGTAGAAGGATGTATAATAGATAATGTTTTCTTAGTACAAAATACTGAAAATACATATATTCTGAAATTATATTGTGGTGGAAGAGACCAAGAATTAATTATAGAGCCAGGTAAAAGAATAAACATAACGAAATATAATTATCCAAAAATTTCTTCAACGAAAATAACTACACTAAGAGGATTAATTAGGGGAGATATAATTACAAATATACATATATTAAATCAAGAAAGGATATTAATTCTAGAACTTAAAAGGGGTGAGAAAAAGATAATAGTAGAACTACTACCTAGAGGAGTTTTGGTAATATTAGATAAAAATGATAAAATATTATTTGCAAATGAATATAAAGAATTCAAAGATAGGCTCATAAGAATAGGGGAAACATATAAACCTCCACCTACGGTCGAACCTAATAAAGAGGAATTAGAAAAGTTAATTAAGAAAGGGAGCATAGCAAAAGCCTTAGGAATCCCACAAGAAGTAGTAAACTATCTTAGTTTGCAAAGCACTACACCAGATATTAACTTGATAAGAGAAAAAATAAAAAACTTAGAGATTTCACTCATTAATGGAGAAATAAAACCATGTCTTATAGAAGATACAACTGTAGTTCCTTTTCCTCTTGATGGGTGCAAGGAATACCAAAGATTCAATGATGCAATAGACGATTATTTCTATACCATATCTCAAAAGGAGTTATCTGAAAAATCCTCCAGAAAAATCTTAGAAGAGAAGCAGAAGATCATAACCACAATTAAACAAATAGAGGACAGTATAAAAGAATATGAAAACAAAGAAAAAAGTTATAGACAATTAGGCAATATTATACTTTCCAAAGCATACGAAATAGATCAGTTATTATTAGACAATAGACCAAAAAGTAAAAAGATAAAACTTAATCTAGATGGAGTTGAAATTGAATTAGATACTTTACTTTCAGCTACTAAAAACGCAATGAGATTTTTTGACGAAGCTAAGGAATATAAAAGAAAAATTGAAAGGGCTCTTGAAAGTTTAGATGAATTAAAAGAAAAATTAGAGAAAATCGAGAAGCAAGAAATAGAAAAGCAAAATGAGATAAAACTGGTGCTAAGGAAAAAGGAATGGTATGAAAAATACAGATGGAGCATTTCAAGAAACGGATATTTAATAATTGCAGGAAAAGATGCAAGTCAAAATGAAAGTATAGTTAAAAAATACCTAAGGGATAAGGATATATTTCTCCATGCGGATATCGCAGGTGCTCCAGCGACAATTATCATAGCACAAGAAAATAATACAATCCTTGAAGATGATATCTATGATGCAGCAGTAATTGCTGCAAGTTACTCAAAAGCATGGAAAGTAGGTTTAGCCTCTGTTGATGTATTCTGGGTTCTAGGTAATCAAGTCTCTAAATCACCGCCAAGTGGAGAATATCTGAATAAAGGTTCATTCATGATTTATGGAAAAAAGAATTTCGTAAAGAACGTTAAACTACAATTGGCAATAGGCCTTATACTAAGTGAAAACAGTGTATCAGTGATAGTGGGAAGCGAAGAAACCGTTTCAGCTAAGACTAAATACTATGCTATCATAGCTCCAGGTGATGACGATAAAGAGAGAATAGCACAAAAGATTATAAAAGTATTTAGTAGGGCTTTACCAGACATAAAAGGGCTAAATGCATTAAAAACAGATATTGAAGATAAAATTCCAGGTAAGAGTAAGATAGTTAAGACAAGTATAACATATAATAGTTAAAAACTAATATAAAATAGGAATGAGACTTTCACTGGCGGAGAAAGCATCACTAGTGGGACNCTTTGATTATATATTGTTAAAAACAATATATAGTCTTAGAGATAAAAATGAATTTGTTAGTTTCAATTCCTTAAAAAGGAGATTAGATATTAAAGACGATGAAGAACTTAAANTATCTTTAATGAAATTATCTGAGCTTAGACTTATTTTCAAAAATCCAACAGACTTATCTTTTAGGTTAACCTTTTCTGGCTTAGATATTTTGGGAATAAAACTGTTATTTGTGGATAAAATCTTGAATAGATTAGCAGAGATAGTAGGAATAGGAAAAGAAAGNGTAGTATATTATGGGTATGATTTTAATGATAATAAAATAATAGTTAAGTTTCATCGAGTTGGTACGGATAGTTATAAGAAAGTTACGTTTAGAAAAAGCCTGAAAAAGAAAAGTTGGCTTTCAATTACCGTGGAAAATGCTAAAAGGGAGTATGAAGCTCTTACATGTTTAAGTAATGAAGGGGGCTATGTCCCTAAGCCATTAGGAGCAGAGTATAACGCAGTGACAATGGAATATATCGATGGAATAGAGCTTTACAAAGTACCTGTTAATAATCTAGATCTAAACTTAGATGAGATCCTTGAAAAGATTTTACAAACCATGAGGATAGCTTACACTATTTGCAACATAACACATGGAGATCTAAGCCCGTATAATGTACTTATAGACAAAAATGGAAATCCGTATCTTATTGATTGGCCACAAGCAACAAAATCTGAGGAAAGATTAGAAAAAGATCTATCAAATCTTATAATATTTTTTAGAAAATATGGAATAAATGTAGATATCCGTAAGATTTTCGATTATGTAAGAGGGGTATCATGAAAATTATGGGAATTGACATAGAGGCGATGGAAAGCCCTTCCTCTAAGTCACAGCCACTATACTCAGTTATTATTGTTNACGAGAACGAGAAAATAGTCTATAAAGCAGAAAACGTAAGTTTAAGTAGAGTTATTAGATTATGTTGGGAATACAACGTTGATATATTAGCGACTGACAATATTTACGAATTAGGAGAAAGTGATAAAGAGATCATTAATATCGTGAAACTATTACCCCAAAATACTAACATCGTTCAGGTCACATATCATAATGGAGAATTTAAACAAATAAAGGAATTAGCTAGGGAAATGGGGTACGAAGTGCAAGGAAAATTATCACCACAAAAAACTGCATATTTAGATGCGTTATTAGCTTTAAAAGGATATGGAACTAGTATAAAAATTGAAGAGAAACGTACTAAAATAGTAGTGTCAAGGGGAAGAGCATTAGGCCNAGGAGGAATGAGCCAAAATAGATATAAAAGATATATAAGAGGAACCCTTCTTCGAGTAGCTAAGGAGATAAAGGAAAAACTTGACATGAAAGGATTTGATTACGATATGATAGTGAGGAGGTCTAGGGCTGGAATTGAGGGAGCAGTATTCATAGTTTATACTCCTAGAGAGAGACTCTATGGAATTATAAGAAAAATGAAAGGCCATGACGTAGTAGTAGATATTAAACCAATATATAAAAATAAGATTGAATTTAAAGACAAAAGAACTGAAAGAAGATTAATTGTTGGAATAGATCCTGGTACAGAAGTTGGCCTATCAATAATTGATATTTATGGCAGACCAATTCTATTAATATCAAGAAGAAACATCGACAGAGATGAAATCGTCTCCTTAATCTCTAAAGAGGGAAAAGCAATAATAGTAGCGACTGATGTNAATCCATTGCCAGACACTGTAAAAAAGATCGCTAGTAAATTTAACGCTAAAATATTTATCCCGGAAAAAAGTCTAAGCATAGATGAAAAACAAAGACTTATTGACGAGTACTCTAAGCTACATAAGCTAAAAATAGATAATCCTCATATTAGGGACTCATTAGCTGCTGCTTTAAAGGCATATAATGAGATAGAAAGCAAATTAAGGCAAATTGAGAGTTTCATCAGTAGATTAGATATTGACGTAATAGACGAAAATCGTATTTATGATTGCGTAATATTTGGTACTACGGTATCTGAATGTATAGAAAAGGAAATTGAAAAAATTATCAGAAAAGATGATAATGGTAAAATAGAGGAGAAACAAAAAGAAAAAGATACTACTCAAAATGTAAATAAATTAACTAAATTAGAAGAGGAAAATAAAAGGCTAAAGTCGGAACTAATGCATTATAAGAGGATAATTTATAATCTCATTAATGAAAGGGATTCATTAATAAGAAAGATTGATGAGATTAAACTGCATATTAATAAAGAAGTAGAGAGGGACAGGAAGATTTACGAGCTAAATCTAAACCTACAGAATGCATACAAGGNGATAAATGAACTTGAGAATAAATTACGTTATGACGAGAAACAAATTGAGAAACTAAAGGAAGTGCTATATAATCTATTAAATGGAAAAGTAATAGTCGTTAAGGGGAATAGTAAAGTTAATGATATAACCTTTGATGGAAATAACATTTACATTGGGAAGGAAAAAGTTAACAATGAGATAGCAGAATATGTAGATAAGGAGATTATAATATTAGATAAACAAGTCTTAAATGATCTGGAAGTATTACGGAAAGAACTACAAATAGAAAGATCTAAGGATATTGATATAAAAAGAATAATTGATGAATATAGAAATAGAAGGTTAAAAGAGAGTAGCTTTTCCTTCTAATATTAGTTCAGTTAACTTATTAAATGAACTTAACATTTCGTCTACAATTCCGCTTATTTCATTTTTAGTCTCATCATTAAGTTTTCCGTCATAAGTAATTACATCAACATTAGCTATTAAAGGATCGTCTATTGGTCTTCCTATTTGTCCAAGAACTTGAACTTGCGAGAATTTCACATCCTTTACTTCTTGAGCTATTTTATTAGCTATAAGATTAGCTAAAACGTTATACAATTTACCAACATGATTAACGGGATTCTTTCCAGCAGTAGCTTCTAATNACATAGGCCTCATTGGTGTTATTAACCCAACACCTCTATTTCCTCTNCCTGTCATTCCGTCGTCACCATGTTCAGCAGAAGTACCAGTCACTGTTAAATAAAGTATATTCTTATCTATCTTATCCCCAGTGTTAACATAAATTCTTACATCATAGTCTGGTGCTATCTTTGATGCTAGATCTAGGATTTCATTCTTTGCTTGTTCTTTTACATTAATATAATGATTAACGTCTTCTATTAGTTCACTAATTGTTGCCATTGCTATCGTAAGGTCAACTTCATTCCCTCTCCTTAACCCCATGACCTTTATGTCCTCTCCTACCTCAGGTAATTTTGCTTTAAATTGTTTTGAGTTCAAATGTCTCTCCGTTTCATAGACTAGTTTTTCTAATTTAGTGAATGGAGCGAAACCTACTCCAAAACTCGTATCATTGGATAGCGGAACTCTCTTGCCAGCTTCAAATATGCCTACTAAATCAGTTGACCCTTTACCTATCTTATAGTCAACTATGAGGTGTTTTTCTGCATCAAGATATCTAAAGTTATTTCTTATCCACTCTTTTACGCTCTCTATAATGATAGTACCTACAGGTATTTGCTCTATCCCACTTTCCGTTTTTACCTCTGTTGTAGCTCTACCTGCTACTACAATATATATTGGCTGTATTACATCCCCACCTTTAAAACGAGGCGTAGCTTGTCCTCCAACTACTAATGTTTTATCCAGATTATGATGTAAAATTACACCATATTTTTTGAGATAATACAATGAAAGCTTTCTGCTAGCCTCTTCAGCAACCGCATCTGCAATATAATCTGGATGTCCTAGTCCTTTTCTCTCTACTAATTCTACTTGAAGTTTCTCTATATCTGAGAGGGGATTTAACTGGACATTTATGTTTCTCATTATAGGTTCCTCAAATAAGTATACTAATTTAAATCTTATTTCTCACTATTCATAACTGTCTCATAGTCAACACTAATGAATAATATATTGCTACCCCTTATAAGTACCCTACCATATTTTGCTACTGGTTCGGAAGTGCCTTCTCTAATTTCAGTACAATCTCTTAATACTAAATTCATAGTTCCGTCAGTTTGTTCTAGTTTTCCAATGTACTCTGAGCCATCTTTAAGTTTTACCAGCACGATCCTATTTATTGCCGTTCTTAAACTCTTCAACGGATTTTCTACTTTTGCTTGCACAATAACATCCCTCTATTTTCTAATTTAAATTTTATCTTGTAAGCTTTAACTTGCTGGCATATATGCATTATTGTTTATTAAAGTTAGCAATTAGAAGCTAATATTTATGGAGCTAGTAATCGATGATCCAGAGAAAATCTACGAAATTTCTAAGGCGTTATCTACAATGACTAGAATAAATATACTGCAACTAGTTTCAATAATGCCAATGAGCATATCAGAGCTCACTGAAAATCTTAATATGAGTAAGGGAAACATAAGCTCACATATTTCTGAACTTGAAAATCTAGGTCTAGTTGAAGTCGAGTATCAGAATGGAATAAAAGGAATAAAAAAGATTATAAAAGCCAAATATGATAAAATTGTAATAGTTTTAAAGACTAGCAACAGCCCTAATGAACCCTAAATATATAGGAGATGGATTTGTTGGTCTGCTCTTGAATTCTGGATGAGCTTGAGTGGCCACAAAGAACTTATTAGAAGGTAGCTCTATAATTTCGACCAAGCCGTTTTCACTAATACCAGAAACTACTAATCCTGCATCTTCTAGTAAATCGACATATTTAGGTTTCACTTCATATCTATGTCTATGCCTTTCATATACAACCTTTTTACCATATAATTGATAGGCAATTGTTCCTTCTTTTATTATAATCTTTTGTGATCCTAATCTCATAGTCCCCCCAAGTTGAGTTACATTTTTTTGTTCATCCAGTAAAGTAATAACTGGATCCTTAGTATTTGGATTAATTTCAGTCGAATTAGCATCATTGAGACCTAAAACATTCCTAGCGAATTCTACAATAGATAATTGAAAACCAAAGCATATACCCAAGAACGGTACATTATGTTCTCTAGCATATTTAATAGCCTTAATCTTACCTTCAGCTCCTCTACTTCCAAATCCAGGCAAAACTATGATTCCATTTACATTCCCTAATACCTCATCTAAATTCTTGGAATCCTTTTCCAAATCAGTTGATTCTATCCATATAAGATTAGGCCTTACTCCTAAGTAAGCTGAAGCGTGATAAATCGCTTCCTTGATACTTATGTAACTATCCTTTAGCTTTGTGTACTTTCCAACTAGTGCAATATTAATGGTCTTTTTACTATTTATTCCTTTTATGTTATTAACGAAGCTTATCCAATCTGTCAAATCTACTTGCCTATCCTCTAATTTAAGCCTAGTAAGTATCTTAGAAACTAATTTCTGGTTTTCTAGGATAATGGGTACTTCGTAGGATGTTTCTACATCATAGCTAGAGACTATATGATCTACCTTAACGTTAGTGAACAGAGCAATTTTGCGCCTAGTTTCATCATCTAAGGCTAATGTAGCTCTGCCAACAATAAAATCTGGTTGTATTCCAATTCTTCTTAATTCTTGCACACTATGCTNCAATGGTTTAGTTTTCAGTTCTCCAGTTACAGATAAATATTCTACTAAAGCTATATGCACAAAAACAACATTATCTTCGCCTTCTTCTAGTTTGAGTTGTCTAGCTGCTTCTAGAAATGGTAGACTTTCTATGTCGCCTACAGTGCCACCTATTTCCACTAAGGTAATCTCGGCGTTATTTATCTTACTTGCATATCTTATCATATCCTTTATCTGATCAGTAACGTGGGGGATAATTTGNACGGTTTGACCTAGATATTTGCCTTCTCTTTCCTTCTTTATAACCTCAAAATATACCTTACCTGCTGTTATATTATTATACTTTGTCATATTAATATCCATAAATCTCTCATAATGACCTAAATCTAAATCTGTCTCTGCACCGTCCTCAGTTACAAATACTTCACCATGCATATAAGGATTCATTGTACCCGCATCAACATTAATATATGGATCTACTTTTACTGCAGTTACATTATATCCTCTTCTTTTAAGTAGCATACCAATAGAGGCAACTAACGTACCTTTACCAACACTTGATAAAACTCCACCTGTAACGATTATGTACTTGTTGGACACTAATATCCACAGTAATTTGNATTCACTGCTATAAAATAAAAAGTCACTGTCAATTACTTTAAGTACTTTTAAAGCACATATTTACCTTAAATGAGAGAGGTACTACTTGAAAAACTTCGTACTGAAAAATTTTTACAGATAGCCCTAGATTTTATAGATATCAATAATGCAATAAAAGTAGTTAATGAAGTTAAAGATCTAGAAAATGAAATCATTGAAATAGGAACACCATTACTAAAATCATTCGGGATAGAAGGAATAAGAAAAATAAAATCAATAGTTCCAGATAAAATAATTGTGGCTGATACTAAAACTGCAGATGCAGGAGACGTTGAAGTTGAAATAGCTAAACTAGGCGGAGCTAACATAATGACAGTTTTAGGAATAATGGACGATTCCACTATTCATTCAGCGGTAAAAAAGGCTAGAGAATTAGATATACTAGTCCAAGCTGATTTAATCAACGTTAAAAACGTATATGAAAGAGCAAAAGAGCTTAAGCAATTAGGAGTAGATATCATAGGTTTCCATGTAGGTTTGGATGTACAAAAGAGTAGAGGCATAAGTGTAGCAGATTTAAAGAGTGAAATCAGAAAGGTATCTGAGCTAGACTTATTAATATCAATAGCTGGAGGCTTAAATAAAGATAGAATTTTAGAACTCATAGATCTACCGGTAAGCATATATGTAGTAGGAGGAGCCATAACTCGAAGTAAGGAACCTAAGAACGTATCTAAAGAGATAGTTAACATATTAAAGGGGAGATAATAAGTATATATGGGGTTTAAATTTGTCACAACCAGGACAACAAAAGTCTAAAGACGTAAAGATGGTATCTAAACAAGTTATAAGTACCAATATAATAAATGAGGATAAAAGAAAATTACAGTTATTATATATAATAAGACAAATAGGTAAATTGACTGAAAAATCTATAATAATGTTGCTATATGAATTGAAGCAGAAAGGTGTTGATATAGGATATCAATTCAATGTAATAGGAAACAATGTATTTAGTTTAATGGCAAAAGAGGATTTAACTTCGCTCTTATATCTAGGGCTAATAGAAAATGATCCAGTATCTAAGAAAATAGGTATCTCGAACAATGGTATAGAAATATTAGATAAAACTCAAATAGAAGAGGACTTCAAAAATAAAGTAGCTCAAGCTCTAAACGAAATAAAAACAAAAATACTCGCATATGATGAGGAGTATAACCTAAAGATAAAAAATGAGATGAAATTAAGAAGGAGATAATTAAAAATTTTTAAATCGTAGATAATGGACCTCTTCTTTCTCTTTCTGGATGTTCTTCAGTTATTGGTCTAGTCCATATTAATGGATCCAATTTGCCTTCTTTGCTCATTTTCGAGATCATTTCTCTAAATTGGCTCGTATGTCTAATATCTAACTCTAATAATCTCTGAAGCAACTCCCAACTGGTATTCTTTACATCCTCCAACATTTCTCTAGGCATATGTTTTATAACCATTGGATCTTGTAACCATTGATCAAAGGCCTTTAACGTTCTCATCATATGCTGAAATGCAGTTCTAGACGCTAATATCAAGTCTAATCTATCCATATCCTCAGTTTTCTCCTTTTTCTCCATATCTTTTAAAGTACTCAATAAATTCTTCTGCAATTTTATCCATTCATCTAAATTTCCTATAAATGAACTTTCCATCACTTACACCATATTATACACTCACCAAACAAATTAATAAGCTCATTTTAAACGAAAAGGAACACCGTTACTTAGTATGGTCTTCGGAATCTTGTCTTTATGTTTCTCCAAAAATTTGATATCCTCTTCTTCTTTTCTCAGTTTATCTGGTAACATTCTTGGAATTTCATCAATTATTGGATACCATCTATTACAAGATTCACAATAAAGCACCCCTTCTACTATTTCGTTTCTAATACACTCCTCACAAGGAGGCAGAGAGTTTAAATCCTTAATAAAGGCGGATTTATATGCACAATATAATTCGCACAACGGTTTTTTATCTTCTTGACTTAATTTTCTGTCTATTTCCTTTTCTGAGAAAACAAAAAGTTTTAATGGAAAATGTTTGCACATAGGNCACGCGAGTAAATCCATTAACCTATATTTCACGCTAACTCACTCACCAACTTTTCTAACTCTTTAGCTAATTCTTTTGATTTATTCTCATCTTTTGCCTCGACTAATATTCTTATTATTGGCTCTGTACCACTCTTCCTAACTAGGAGCCAGAAATCGTTGCTAATAATCTTAACACCATCTATTGTAACTATATTCCCGTACTTTCCGTACTTATCTATTATTTCGTCATAAATCTTATTTATATTACTCTTTTCCGTAATTCTTACTTTTGTTTTCACTAAATAATAAACAGGGAGTCTATTAAATAGTTCAGTAGAGTTTTCATTCTCAGATGCCATCATTTCCAGCATTAAAGCGAATGACATTGCACCGTCTCTTACTGCTTGATGAGGAGGATACATAAATCCACCATTTTCCTCAAATCCCGCTACTCCTTTTTCCTTAAATAGCGTATGTGCAATGTCTACACTACCTACCTTAGTCCACTTAACCTCTATATTGTACTGTTTTAGATATTCTTCAACTAAGCTAGAGCTAGAAACTGCAGTAAATATACGCTTAGGTAGATTTGGAGCTTTTATCGAAGCCCAATATGACAATAAAGTACCGCTTCTATCACCCCATTGAACTCTCCCCATGGAGTCTATGAAAATTGCCCTATCCGCGTCACCATCATGAGCTACTGCCAAATCCACGCCTAGTTGTTTAGCAACTTTTGCAGTCTCACTAAGACTCTCAAATGTGGGTTCTGGTGTTCTAGCTGAAAATAGAGGATCTAAATTCCCATTGATAGTAAAAACTTTACATCCCAACTCCCTCGCAACAATTGGTGTTGCCAATGTACCTACACTATTAGCAGGGTCTATGAGAACCTTATACTTTTTACTCCTAATTTTATCAGCATCAACATGAGAGAGTATCCCTTGCACGTAAGTTTCAATAACTTTATCTTCTCTTTTTACATCATTTACTAAACCATTCCATTCTACTACATGAAATTTATTATTAAAGTATATATCTTCTATTTTATCCTCGTCTTCCCTAGCTATCTCAATACCATGTGGAGAAAGGACTTTGATACCATTATATTCAGCTGGATTATGACTAGCGGTTATTATAATACCACCGTCATATCCTAAAGTTTTCACACCGTACTGGAAAGCTGGAGTAGGAGCCATCCCAGCTTCATAGACCAATACGCCACTACTTAACAATCCACTCTCAACGGCTTTAAGTAACATATCTCCTCCAGCTCTTACATCCCTGCCTATTAGAATTCTAGCACCTTTACCGAAATATGTTCCTATAGCTTTTCCTAATTTTAACGCAAATTCTGGTTGCAATTCAGTATTAGTAACTCCTCTTATTCCATCCGTCCCAAATAACTTACCCATATACTACTATATAATTCCATGAAATATAAAAATAAGCCTAGATAAGTCAATATAGTTAATGGAAGGGCTCGGGCCGGGATTTGAACCCGGGACTTCCGGGTCCACAGTACTCAGATATATAACTAAAACGTTTGTAAATCGTTATATAATAACGTTATCCTAAACTGGGTTCAGATAACTAGGTTAGAAAATGTTTAACGCGGTTTTACGTTATCATTTAACTCTTATGTAAACCCCCAGTTTAACGTTAGGAGTTAGAAAAATAATGCTCTATATTAAAGAAAGTTAATCCCAGAATTTATAGTCAAATAGCTACATTATTGATAAGCTCAAAAATTACGAAAGAATTTTTAAACAATAAAATAATGGAAAAAATATGGCATGTACGGATAAATCTTGGTAGTATTGGATAAGAAGTTCTAATCCAGCAGATCAAGGCCAAAAAATATATGGTGGATTCATTACTGTTAGAACGCCTCCATCTTTACCAGAAGATTTAGAATGTCTAATCGTAATCTGGGCATCCGTGTCTACAAAAAAATATTTCTATCAAACTTCATTAGGTTATCATCCTAATTGGAAATGGCATATATCAGCAGGTACAACAAATCCTCAATTAAGTTGTGATTTGGCTTGTCCCCCGTTCAAGATAAATGGTGTTGAATTTAAGCCAAAACCTAATTACGGTTTATGAGCTCGGAATAAGGCTTATACCTCAAAATAATGGTACTAATAAGGTTTATCTTTATTTTGTTGATTGGAGTACAGCAACTCTCTATAATATATACGTTCTAGAAGATGATACAGATGTAGCTACACCAGTGGGTGGTATATTAGAAGCTTATACTATCAACGAACAAGAACTTTTAGCATTAGGAGATGGGAATGCATTCAAAATAGAGGACGCTAACTGGTTAATAGAGCCGTGGACCTCAACTAGATGGCCAAATGCTTATGCATATGAAGGTATAAATGGTAATAGTTACTATAATGTACCAAAGAGTATATAGGAGAATATGCAAATAAAACTAATTAGTCCTGGAAAATTATATATGGGCTATAAGATAGGAGGAAACCATTATTCCAATGGGGAAAAGATTTGGTGAGATCAATGAATCTTAAGAACCTCTTCCTAATTCTTATTTTATTTATTATTATATTAATCATTTCTGCTAGCCTATATTTCATATTTAATCATAAACAATCTCAGCATAATCTAGGGAGTATTACTAGTAACTCAACTATTGGCCAAAACTCCACCGAACTAGATTATGCTAAGAAAATCTTAATTGATGCAAAAGAAACTTATCTAAATGCTACAGAGGAAAATAAGACGGGGATTTATTTAATTTATGAACCATATTCTAACTTTTCTAAGGAGTTTATATTAAATGCTACGTTTATAAACGGAAGTACAGTAGTTATAGGTCATACACTATATAAATACATTATCTTACATGTATACTATGAAAATTTTGACTACATTCCTCAGAAAATTCAAGTTAACGGTATAAAAGTTGAGCTTCTTCCGAATCCGAGCTCTATAACGTATACTGGTGGAGAGGCCTATCATTATCTGATAACTTATGATAACAAGACTTATAATGTAACACTGTATTCTATAGGTTTCGTTGAAGCTTCGTACTATCTTACTGCATCGACCCAAAAAATAGGTAACTTATACATTGTTCAGATTACGACAACGAAAGAGTTAGATAATACAGCATATGCTGACGAATTATGGCTAATACTCATAAGACCTTAATTATGGGTAGTTCAAGTTT
>JGI26468J51210_100061_pt1 | contig 29443 bp, 30 predicted proteins | sample Arccon2NAG2MetaG_FD_51210 | JGI IMG/M metagenome (IMG submission 51210)
GTAACAAGGATATTAATTAAAAGAATGAAATAAGTTAAGCTAGAATTCTTTTTTAACAAAGTTTATAAGTATCTAATTCTTCTATTTAATTGTGAAATGGTATGGCTACTAAAACTATATTGCCTCCTCTTCCTGACGATCCAAGATTTCTAGATATGTCATATGATGTTCAAGGACCACTACCGGAAGAAGAGAGGAACTTGCTAAGTAATTTAAAACCAGAGGATAGAGAAGTAGCGATAAAGTTCTGGGAAGCTGTTAAGAGCGATTTCAGATATGACGAGTATTTAAGAGGGTGTTTGAACTGTGGCGTTTGTACCTCAGGCTGCCCCGCGGCAAAATTCTACGATTTCGGTCCTAGGGAAATGATACAGTATATGATGAGGGATGAAGTGGACAAGATATGGGAGTTTGTAAATAAGAAAGTTTGGGCTTGCGTACAATGCTACACTTGCTCAATGAGATGTCCATTTAATAATGAAATAGCTGGTTTGATAATGGTATTAAGAGAATACGCTGTGAAATTTGGTTTACAATCAGCTAAGGAAGTATTAGCTCCTTATAGAAGAGTCTTATTAACAGTAATCACAACGGGTAATCAAGTTACACCAGATATGATCCAACCCGATGCCTTCCCAGATTGGGGACCACAAGCTGTAGAGGAGTCTAAGAATATGGATGTGTATAGGAAGGCAGTTCCAGTTGATCTTTTACAGAGGACTGATATAGGCTGGCACGCTTCATTACAGACTGCAGTTGAAATGATGACTATATTTGTCGAAGCAGGGGTTCTAGATTCCTTAAAGAACGTCGATAAGGACTTATATGATATGATTATGGATATATATGAGGAAAGGAAGCAACAATTAGAGGAAATCAAGGAGAAGTGGGAGAAAGGGGAGTTAAAGGAAGAGGACCTACCAGATAGTTGGTTAGAGTTATAGTATACTTTTTCTTTATAGGAGTATTTTTTCTGTAAAGTTTGTTACTATATAAACTGTATCATAATACTAAGAGTGAGTTGGTTGTATCTGTAACTAACGTTTTTACCTCAAGTTGTGATAAAAATTATATTTACCCTTTCTTCTTGTTAGAAAGAAGTTTTAAAATAAAGTTTATAAATCTGAAATAACTAATATAAATAAGGTGGAATGTTGAGTCAAGAAGAGAAGCAAATTCAAAAGGCTGTTCAAGAAGCCTTCCCGATGTCTGATAATGTTGATTGGAATGAAGTTTATCAGAGGATAATTTATAGATATAGTACACCTCATGGGCTAGAACACGTTAAAGAGGAAATGTATAAATTGGAGGATAAAGGTGAAATCATTATACATCATATTAAGCCCTATAACAATCCAGTAGAAGCTCAAACACTAAATGGATCTCCAAAGAAAATACCCACAACCAAATTATGGCATCATAAGAGTTGTGGGCAATGTGGTCACATTCCCGGTTATCCAACCTCTGTTTTCTGGGTGATGAATAAGTTAGAGATAGATTATCTAGATGAACCCCATCAGACCTCATGTACTGGATGGAACTATCACGCTTCTGGTGCGTCTAACCCCGTAGCCTTGGCAGGAGTATATGTAAGGAACATGTGGAGAGCTTATGAAACAGGTTACTTCCCATTAATACATTGTGGAANCTCATTTGGCCATTATAAAGAAGTTAGGAACATGATAATACTACACAAGGAGATAAGAGATAAGCTAAGACCAATTATGAGAAAATTGGACATGGATATTGTAATACCAGAAGAGGTAGTTCANTATTCTGAATGGTTATATGTAATGAGTAAGAAAGCTGCACAACAGAAAAAGTACACTCTAGATAATATTAAAGCAGCTGTTCACACCCCATGCCATGTTTATAAGCTAGTTCCAGAGGACACTGTTTACGATCCGGAAGTATTCCAAGGTAGAAGGCCAGCAGCACCATCTGGAACGGTACAGAATTTCGGCGCTAAGCTAGTGGATTATTCAACCTGGTGGGATTGTTGTGGATTCGGATTTAGACATATCCTAACAGAGAGGGAATTCAGTAGGAGTTTCGCATTATTTAAGAAGGTTATACCAGCAGTTGAGGAGGGAAATGCTGATGTCTTTGTAACTTCCGATACGGGATGTGTTACTACACTAGATAAGAGTCAGTGGGCTGGAAAGGCTCATGGCTTCAATTATAACCTACCGGTGTTAGCTGATGCGCAGTTTGCGGCTTTAGCAATGGGTGCAGATCCCTACATAATTGCACAAATTCACTGGCACGCAACAGATGTCGAAGGTTTCTTAAGAAGGATAGGCGTTCCAGTAGATGACTATAAAGAGAAGTTCGTACAATATCTACAAGATTTAAGAGAAGGTAATGCTGAGCCACAATACTTGTATCCAAAGCATAGAAAGATTGACTTCTACTTATCCTTGCCAGATAGAGTAAAATGGTATAAGAAGGAGGTACCAAAGTAAATAGAGTAAAAGCAAAGTTTTTTAAATTAAATTTACTTAATAAAAGGTGGTGATTAAGTGGCGAGTAAATCTGTCCTAGTTATAGGTGCGGGGCCCGCAGGTCTTTCTGCAACTAAAGAACTGGCGAATATGGGGGNTAATGTTATACTTGTTGAGACAGAGTCGTTCTTAGGTGGTACACCCAAGAGGTTAAAGTACAGTTTATTATTCCCCGAGTTAAGACCAGCTTCAGAGGTTATAGATCCATTAGTAAAGACTGTTCAAGAGAATGGAAACGTTAAGATTTATACGGAAAGCATAGTTGATGNTGCTAAAAACACCTCTGATGGCTTTGAGGTAAGCATCAAGGATAAGAAGGGTAATGTAAAGGTGGAAAAAGTTAATGCGATAATCGCAGCTTCTGGTTTTGAACACTTCGATTCTAGAAGGAAGTATGAATACGGTTATGGTATAATTCCCAACATATATCAAATATCTGACATAGAGGGTATGCTTCATGATAATAAGCTAGTCACTACTAAGGGAACTCCACCTAAGAGAGNTGCGATATTATTATGTGTAGGTTCTAGGGATGCCACAGTAGGAAATACTTATTGTTCTAGAGTATGTTGTGCAGTCTCAATAAAGCAAGCTATGGAGATCAAACAGAGAATTCCAGATGCGGTAGTTCACATCTACTACATGGATATAAGAACTTATGGTCTAATGGAGGATAAATTATACTGGAAATCGCAACTAGATTACAGGATTGGTTATATTAGAGGTAGAATTTCAGAGTTCATGAGAGGTCCTAATGATACTGTGATAATAAAGGGAGAAGACACAATGAACTTGAATAGGGCATTGGCTGTACCTTATGATATGGTAGTATTAGCTAATGGAATGGAGCTTGGATTGGGTTCAAAACAAGTGGCTAAGATATTGGGATTAGAGTTTGAAGAGCACGGTTTCGTTAAGCCGTTAGATCCAGATAGGCTACCAGTCCAATCCACTAAGAAAGGAATATTCTTAGCTGGTGCTATAACCGGACCTAAAACTATCTCAGATTCAATAACTGAGGGATATGCAGCAGCAATGAAAGCTTATGAATACGTTACTCATGGAATATGGGAAGAGTCGGATTTCGCGAAGAAAACAGCTGAAGCGAAGGTGGTACATCATTAACATTTTTTTAAACATCGATTATGTAAGGGATATTTTTAACGCGATGTTAGCCAAGGATGTAAATAATACTGTGAGAAATAATCCTAAGGAGTCACTATCGGTAATAATTAAAGCAATGCAAATGAAGACCGATTTCCTAAATTCTTCAGAGATCAATACGGAGGAAGATGTAAAGAAGTTATTTGATGTGATATTTTATGCTAAGAGGCATTACAATGAAATTATAGGTAATAATGGAATTGATAAGATTAAATTAGCCTTCAAAACCCTTAGAAACAAGGATTTGCCTTATGGTGAAAGAGTTAAAGCTTTTACTTCGCTTAAGGCAAGTGAACCAGAAGACATAGAGGACATGGCTAGGGAAATAATTCACTTTTTAGAACCAGAAAAGTATCCATTGTGGACTAGATGGTTGTGGAACCCAAACAAAAATTCTGGTTCCATCACTTACATACTAAAGGATGGAGTAGTGTTGAAGAATGAAAAGGATTATTTTGACGCGGTTTCCGAATTGAGGGATGTTCTTTCAATCTTTGGGTTAGACTCACCTAATTATTATTACGCCTCAATTTTTTTAGTATATTCCTACGTTAGATACGTAGATTACGCAACTCTACTGGCTGTGGATAGAAAGGGAGGTGGACTTTATCCATCTCACCTTTCTACTACAGCCATGGTTTTAGGTCTCAAATCCTTCCTTAGGGTGATCCAACTTGCCAATTCCTGAATTAGAAAAATCCATAGTTAAAGGTCTAATTCAAAAAGACAAGGTAATAGTGGATGGCGTAGAGCTAGATGGAACGTGGAACGCCTTCATGATTGAGAGAACACAGACTGGTTACGATCCTACAGTATGGGACGAGATAGCCAATACTCTAGAAGGCGTTACAATAAGCGCTTGCTGGCAATGCGGGACTTGTACCTCAGGTTGTACAATGAGAGAATACGATCCAGACTATAGTCCAAGACGATTTATAGATTTAGCCAGAAAGGGCGACAAACAAGCACTTATTGAATTGCAAAACTCACTCTGGAGATGTGTATCATGTCAGAAATGTACTCACAGATGTCCTAAGGGAGTGCTAGTAGAAGAAGTGGTACATTCAATTCATCATTATCTATTAAAGCATGGGTTAGTTAAGAAAGATCCCGGTACAATATTTGATGAAATATTCCTAGAGACTGTGATCAAAAACGGCGGAAGAATTTCAGAACTAACATTAGGTGCTGCCGCAGCTAAAGCTGGAATGGTTACACTGAGTTTAAAGGATCTAATTAATATAAGTGCAGCGATATTGAAAGGAGGACTTATAAAAGATGTTTTAAGGCCAAATAGAGTTAAGAATTGGGATAGAGTACAAAAAGTATTGGAGGAAGCAATGAAGGAGGAGGTGGTACCAGAATGACATTACCTACACCTTATGGTAAAGTAGCATTCTATCCAGGCTGTGCTTTAGATGGATTAGGTAAATCTTATGACATCTCATTAAAGCTAGTTGCACAGGATTTAGGTATCCCATTAGAGAAGATCGAGGACTATAACTGTTGTGGTGCATTGGAAGTAAAGAACGTAAATACTATGGCAGGAATATTATTACCAGCAAGGAATTTAGCGTTAGCAAGGGAAATGGGAGCTGATGCGGTAGTTTCAGCTTGTCCTGGCTGTCACTATTCCTTATCTAGAACTCAATATTATCTAACTAAATACCCAAAATTAAGAGAGAAGACTAATATGTATTTGGAAAAAATGGGTACTAACAATTACGATCTAAAGCTGATGCTAGTTCACGCTGTTGAATATATTTATAATACCGTAGGGATTGAGGCTATTAAGACTAAGGTAAGAAGACCACTCACTGGATTAAAAGTGGCACCTTATTACGGTTGTCTATACGTTAGACCCAAATCATATACTTTGGCCGGATATATGAAAATGAGGGATGATCCAGAGAGACCATTCTTCATGGACGAAATACTGAAGGCGTTAGGTGCGGAAGTCGTACCATTTGAGGCTAAGACAATGTGCTGCGGCGGTCCTCATGTTTACTCTGATGTAGAAGTAGCCTTACACTTAGAGGCTAGAATATTAAAGGAGGCTAAAAGAAACGGTGCNGAAATATTAGTCACAGATTGTCCACTAGGCCACGTAGCTATTGAAACTAACATGGAGAAAATAGCTAAAAAATATGGTGAAGATCTAAGGACACCATTAGCTTACTTCTCACAACTAGTGGCCTTCGCCTTTGGTCATAGCCCAGAAGAAACTTTACTTACAGCCAATATTACTAATCCAATGTCAATACTCAAAAGATATTTGTAACCTTTTTCCATTTATTATATATGCCTTTTTTCTTTATAGATTTTTAACACGCATTACGGTATAAGACTATATAATTACATGGAAGAGCCTAAGCTTAGAGAGGATGGAATAGAGATAAATCGAATTGTATTAAATCCGATTTATAAGTACTCATGTGACTGTTGTGTAGATGGTTTTTATCAGCAATATCTTTGGGGAAGGAAAGACTATAGCACTTTCACGTGACTTTTAAATACTTCTAGTTACTTTTAATTACTGCGGAGAGGTATCTAACACCTAGTGAGGTTGCTGAAATATTCGGCATGAGCAGGAGTGGTGTTATTAAGTGGATTAGGGAGGGGAAGATAAAGGCCGTTGAAGTTAACGGTAGGTGGAGAATACCTTACAGCGAAATTGAAAGATTACTGTCTGGCGGTGGAAGGGTTAAACAAGTAGCGATTTACGCTCGAGTTTCATCAAATACACAAAAGGACGACTTGGAGAGGCAGTTGGACGCATTGAGAGAATGGGTTAGGAAAACTCTCGGAGGAGTGNGTGTAATAGAAATTAAGGATATAGGTTCTGGATTGAAAGAGGATAGGAGAGGGTTAAAGAAGTTAATAGAATTAGCCAAGAGGAGGCAAATTGACGCAGTTATAGTAGCTTATAAGGACTAACACGTTTCGGTTTCGAATACCTCGTAGAGTTATTCAAAGCTTACGGAGTAAACGTTATTGTGGCTTTCCAAGATGAACCTAAGGATTACACGCAGGAGCTAGTGGAGGACTTTGTAGAAATCGTTAAATCATTCGCCTCTAGAATTTACGGTCACAGATCTCACAAATATGAGAAGGTGGTAAAATGTGTTGAAGACGTTGAAAAGGACTGTTAAACTGGAGAGCGNCTCTCTGAACGAGTGGACGTACCGCGTTCTTAAGGAGGTTGAAGAATATCAGAGGGAGATCGTTAACGAAATGATTGAGGTAATCCTATCAAAGCGCTTACAGACCACTAGGAAGAAATTACATGAGAGGTTTTACAATCATTATAAGGAGAAGTACTCCTTCTTACCTTCAAGGGTTATTGAAGGTTCTTATATTGTAGCTGGAAGGATTGTTAAGAGCTTTAGGGAGAGAAGGAAGAAAGGGTTAACGAGGAAGGATAAACCAGAGTATAAGAGAGTTGTAATCACTATTCCTAACATGGTTAATTGGAGGTTTAACAAGGTTTCTGTCAGCGTCCTAACTCACAAGGGTTGGGTTGAGATACCCCTCAAGTTCACCAAGCAATTTACCCGCTACGTATATGAAGGTTGGAGGGTTTCGCAAGAGCTTAAGCTGAGGTTAGTGGGTAGGAAAGTCCTAGTTTGGTTGACTTTTGAGAAGGAGGTTGAGGTTGACACGAAAGACGGCAATCATATCTCTATTGACGTTAATGAGAATAACGTCACGGTAGCGGTTTTTGAAGATTTTAAACTCAAGGAATTGAGAAGATATGAGACTGGGTTAGGGAGGATTGTGGTTAATTACTCCTTGAGGAGGGAAGAGATTACTAAGGGGCATTCAACTAAGGACGAGTTAATAAAGAAGAAGTTGGGGAAGCTGAGGGAGAGGGAGAGGAAAATTGACGTGTTAAGGAAGACTGTTAAGAGGATAACAGAGCTTGCTAGGAGTTTAAGTGCTAAAGTCGTAGTAGGTAAGTTTTCCTCAAGGTCTAAGGATAAGATGGAGAGCAATAAAAATGATAAGCTTAGGCATAGGATTCACCAGTGGAGTGTTGTTAAATTTGTGGAGATGTTGAAAACTCAGCCGATAGACGTCGCGGAGGTTTCTGAATCTTATACTTCCTCTATTAACCCATTTAACGGTGAGAAGTTGAAGAAGAGAAAGCAGGTAGTTGAGAAAGTTATCAAAGTTTTAAACCCCCATCTGATGACGGGCTCTGCTCACGAGGGTGGGGGTGTAAAAGTACTGAAGGTGAACGCTAGGTACTTGGAAAGCGGTGAAGTTCTTTTGGAGAGGGATTCTATTGCTCCTCTTAACTTGGCAAGAAAGGTGGATGGGAGGGTATTGGTGTTTCCCTCGACTAGCCCCAATGAGTTAAGGGTGACTGTGTATGATCCCTTAGGAGGGGTGCCCCATGGCGGAATTAGAAGTAATTAAAAGTAAGGATAAGTTACGCCACGGGTAAACACAAGTGGATAGGGGTATAATTGGTGTAGTTCTAAGTCCTAAACATCACAACTTTTCATTACGTCATTCATCGCTTAACTTCGTGTATGAACTAATAGATAGGAAAGGATTAATTCTAGTACTATATGATCCTTCTTTAGATGAACTAAAATGGTTATTGGATAAATATACTTTTCCCGTTGTACTCATTAATAGTGAACACGTTGTTAATAACGAGAGAGTCTATTATGTANTGAATCATTCTTCAACAATTATCGATCCAAGAAGAAGTATTTATGGTAGTGATGCTCCATACAATTCTCTTAATTTAATCCAAAGTGCAAAACTCTTTATAAAAAATCATGGNTATGATAAGGATGTTGCATACAAAAACGCAACTGAACTATTGAACAAGGTTAATGCTAATTTATAATAAGACCAACATTAAAGGTTTTTATAATAACTTTCCGATATTTGTTATTGAAATGTGTGAGTTTAAAGTAGTTACTGTTGAAAGACCCATAAGGCAAGATAGTAATATTGTCTTAATTGACTATTATGATTTTGTTAAAATAAGTGATACTAAAATAATGAACGTCCTTGTAAAAGATNCAAGGGAAAATTACAGTAAAAGCTATTATTATTACATCAGAGATTATCTCAATAAGTTAAGGATACTTAAGGAGAATATGATTAACGTCAAGTTAGTGTTTCCTTTTGAAAAGGCTAATGGTTCGTTAAACCTTAAAAAAGGAATAATTTACGTAACTAACGATAAGCAAGTAGTTTATATGAACCTACATTCAAATGTATACACTAATTGTGAAAATTGTATAGCAAAACCCTTCTGTACTTACTATTTAGCAAAAATTGTTGGGGAAAGTAGGTTAAAAATTNGTGTAAATAAGGGCAATCCTGGAGAAAGTTGGGATAAGNCTATATCCTCTTTACAATCTAAGTATGTGAAGTCTAAAGTAATTGAACTTCCTCCTTCTGTTTAGGCAGAAAGTTTAATAATCATTTATCAATATCCTCAGTAATAGTGATGAGCCCAGCTCACTAGATTAGATGAAGAAGGGTACGAACGCTGATAAAAAGTTTAATAATGTTTTTGTTTTCATAGTATCACATGAATCCAATAATCTTGGCTCTCTTTGATGTATCAATATTCATCTTGCTAGCGGAAATTTTAAGCTCTCTTGTACAGAAGCACAGTTTGCCTAAGCTGATAGGCGAGTTATTGNCTGGAATGATAATAGGTCCTTATGCCTTAGGTTCTTTATTAAATCAGTTAGTGGGTTTCTCCTTGATAAGTATAAATACTTATATCGAATTTTTAGCTGAGTTTTCAGTAATTCTGTTAATATTTGCCTCTGGTCTAGAACACGGAATTGCACCGATAAAATCTTCTGGAATTCTAGGATTGCTAGGGGCAACGTTTGGGGCATTATTACCTTTTTTTGCAGCATACTACTTCTATATGCCAGATTTTGGTTTAGATTCCTCGCTGATACTTGGTGNTGCGATGGGAGCTACCAGTCTTGCAGCTGTAGCATCTATAATAGAGGAAGAGAAATTGAAGGGTAAGGGCATAAATTTCATGGTATCTGCTGCTGCAGTAGACGATGTAGTGGATTTACTCTTGTTATCTGTCATTCTAGCTATTTTACAAGGTACGTCTANAAGCGTTACCTCTATCAGTTTGAAAATAATTACCCTTGTAGTCATATGGCTAATTATTTTAACAGTCTCAGTTATCTTAGTTCCGAAAATCACTGATAGATTAAGCGATAAGTACATTGAGGAGTTTCCGCTGGCGGTGCTATTCGGCTTGACGTTATTAATGGTGTCATTGGGTTATTCTCCCATAATTTCAGCTTTCGTTGCTGGAGTTGCATTTGCAAATAGTATAAAAAGCGAAAAAATTAAGGAAATTAGTAACACATTACTTAGCGTTTTTGGACCATTATTTTTTGTATACATAGGAGCTGAAGTTAATTTCCTAACACTTAATCTCAATACGTTATTGCTATCCTTAGAATTAACTGCCATAGCAACCATTTTAAGTGGCTAGGAATCTTCCCATTCGCTCTAGCTTACTTAAGAAGCATAAAAGCTGCTAATACAGTAGCATTTGGAATGGTACCTAGGGGTGAAACCGGGTTAGTTATTGCTTCCATAGGTCTTTCATATAACGCGCTAAATCAAGCGGAGTTTGAGAGCATAGTTTTCATGTCAATGTTTACTACCTTGATAGGTAGTGCATTGTTTAAAGTCTACGCTAAGAAGCATTTGGTCTCATGATTAAGCTTAAGATTAGCGCAAAAGAGATTAGAGAAGTTACAGCAGCGAACAAGTATGCATATGTGTAGCTTATTTGATACAATAACCCCATGATCACATTACCGAGAAATATTCCAACGCTTCTACCCGCTGATAAATACCCCATACTTGTACCATATGCCTCCTCTTTAGTTATTTTAGATATTATTGTGGGTTCAAAAGTCTCAGTTGAGGCAACACTAATTCCCATTAAGAAAGAAAGGGGATAAAGGGAAAANAAACCAATGCCAGATAAATACGCAAATCCAAGAGACCCTATTGCCCCAATTAAGTATCCTAGAAACGCTAAACTTTCAAATTCCCTTAGTTTCATTCTACCAAATAAGTAACCAAATAGTGAAGAAGCGCCGAGGAACACGCCATAGGCCAATACTCCCAAATAGTCTTTTCCAGTAATTTCCGTGGTAGTTAGTATNGGAAAGCCGAAGCTGTATTGACTAAATCCAAAGAACATTGTAGATAATATGACAGTCCAGAAGACCCTTTTTTGCACTATTTTACTCTCTGTCTTCTTTTCCCCTTTCTTTCCCGCGTTAACTAGACTTAAAACTATTGTTGACATAAGCAAAGGTATTGAGGTGAATAATAGAATGAAAAATATGGAAACATGGAGGTAAAGTAGCACAGTCAGATAAATTATTGCTAATAACGCTCCAGCTATATCTAAGGAATGCAAAATTCCAAAGGCTTCAGATCTCTCATCTGGTGATGTAACTTCAGCCATCATTGCCCTTCTTGGTGGGGATCTGAAGTTCCTAAACCACCAGCCTATCATGAAGAAAATAAGGGCTTGAATGTAATTCCCTGCTAGTCCTATTAGAGAAACAAACAAGATGAGAATATTTCCTAAAATTGCAATCCTCTTTCTACCATACTTGTCTCCCGCTATACCACCTAGATAAGCCATTACAGTACCAATTCCGTAATTCAATGCTTCAGCTAAGCCGTAAAGGGGTATTGGGGCCTTGAAAATCAATACGAAAATTATTGGAAAAGACGCTACTACAGCTTGATATCCGAGATCGGCGAAAAAGGCTGAAAATGAGATTTTCAAGACTTCATTTCTGTTTTTAAGCATATGAAAATGTAGTTGGAAAATAATATAAAAAATAATAATGTCTTATCTTCTCCTTCTTATTAGAGAAAATATTGCCAAAACTATTGCGACAATACCAAGTACTAAAGATATAGTCTCATATTCTGATAATGCAGTCCTTAAGGAAGATATGGAAGATGACAAACTATTACTTACATTAGTCAACTGATTAGATATCGCACTAACCTTACCATTTATATTGGTTAAACCGTTTTCAAAATATATATAGCTACTATTGCTACTACTTAAACCATCGCTCTGAATTGCCGTAATTGTTAGATTATATCCACCATCTGGGTAGTTTTGAGTATTTATAGTTACCACATGAGTCCCATTGTTTGTAAACGAATTTATCAGATTACTATTTAAGTATACGTTAACTTCACTTACATCTTCACCTACCACGGTAACAGTAACGTTAATAGTTCCAGTTACGTTCTTAGAAGGCGAGTTTATTGTAATAGTTGGTAATTCTGGATGTAAACCTTGAATGTGAACGTTTATTGGAACTACTTTAGAGTCAATTACATTTAATCCATTTATACTTCCACCTATTGCGTATAGAGTTGAATTGTATAATACAATATTATTTGAATTAGTCTGCATCATGAACACTGTAGAATTTCTAATTACCAAACCAGATATATTTCCACTCAATATTTTTACGTTACTGTTAATTATGGTAACGTTGGTAAGGAAGTCATTCAATAGATTACCATTTGCATTCAATATCTTCACGTTAACTAAATTCGCGTAATATGGTAACGTTTTATCTAAGGTTTGATTCGCAATTAAAGTATATGGCAACACGTTGATCGTATAAGCATTACCGGGGTTGGTAGTGGTTGGATTTCCTAAGGCAGAAATTCCGGTTATTAAGATCTTGAATGGCATCCCGAAATATCCTTGTCCAGCTAAGTAAGTAAGATTTCCAGCGCTAATCGTTGAAGGCAGTGTGAAATTTCCTTCCCATTCTCCTACCTTAGGATTATACCATAACGGTATCTCTATTATTGAGCTTATCGTACTGTAATCAAATGAGAGGCTGGAGGGATACACAGTGGCACTAAACATTCCAAACTTAACTTCACTAGTACCATTAGTTATATTAGAGTAAATGAAAATAGTCTGTCCCTCGAATGCGTAGATAANTGACTTCACTGAAATCATAGCTTGATTAGAAACGTATATCTGACCGTAGTAGAATCCTTGAATTGTAGTGTTTAAAGTATAAGAGTGATAGGTTGCAAACAGTAAAATGTTATAAATCCCGGGAGAAGCATTTTTGGGTACGTATAAGTATCCAAAGTATATTCCATTCGGTGATAATGGAATATTAGCCTCACTTATTGCAATTCCGTTACTATTCACCAATTTAGTAGTAATATTAGTACCGTAAAATACGTCTTGGAATGTNCTACTTGGTAAGTTAAATGGTGGTATTATCGTTCCTTCTATTGTAATGTATTGCCCCGGANAAACACCACCAGGCTCAACTACCACTTGTGGCAATATGAATAAGCTTTGCATGTATATTCCATTAGTAAATGCATCAAATCCATANGCACTGTCCACCGCTTCAATCAATAAATNCCCTACGCTTAGGTTTNCTGGTAAATCGATAACTCCTACACCATCTTTAATAGGTACATTTAAAGTCCTTACAAGTGTGTATTCGTTTGTTGTTATGTTATAGGAGTAAATATTAAGGGTAATATTCATTACTCCAATTGGCGCCTGGAAATATGAGTTAGATAAGGTAATTCCCAGTTCAGCATTACCCAACTCTACATAAACTGGTGTAAAAGTCGTCGTATAATTGAATGTTATGTAGTATCCAGAGAAGGTCTCATAGTACCCAATTCCTCTTAATCCATCACTACTTCCATAAACGTAGACAAATAAGATACCACTAGCTTTATTGGATAAAACACCACTACCAGTCCATAATTTAGTAAGTGAATTATATGTCAGATTAAACGTAGTTAAGTTCCCAAGATAGTTCTCTATTAATGCCTTGAATTCTCCAGTTTGTACTGGACTTCCGTTAGGATATGTTATATTAGCAGTGACTAGAATACGTTGTCCAGGATAGAATTGTTGAGGAGATACTGTGGGTATTGATGTATTGTAAACGCTAACTATCACATTTAGCTCTTTTGATAAATTAAGTGTGGGTAGTATTTTTTCAAAATATCCTGCGTTAATTGTACCGTAGCCTGTTACCAAGTTATAGCCATAAGTTGCAACCCACGGTATGTTATAACCAAACGTTATTGGCTCTATTACCTTACCGTAGTAATTCTCAGCCATGTAAGTTAGTATAGGATTAAGTAAACCTATTCTATGATGAGTATAGCTTTCAATTGTGGCTAGCACTCCAGCAGTTAAAGGAGAAGCCTCACTTGTGCCACCTGTTATCCCGGTTGTGTTACTTGGTAAAACGATGTATATTCCAGGATATACATTGGCGTTAGCGGAGATCTCTGGTATTAACTTACCGTTTGGATAAGTAGATGGTGTAGGTAGTCCCCATTGATACCACGGTTTAGGCTCTATTATACTTACACCACCAGTTGAACCACCATAATTTAGATTATTTGGAACGAAACCATAGTTGGACCAAGCAGTCTGATAATACGAACCGTTAGGGAATTGCACATATACAGTCGTACCTCCCACTGAAGTTACGAAAGGTGACGTTGAGGGATACCCTACAGTGCCTATTGGTCCATTACTATACCCAGAGCCTCCAGCATCTCCAGAACTTGCTAGGAAAGTTATTCCCTCAGCTGAACCTAGTGCATAGTACTCATCACTTAATATTATACATGAATAGAATAATGGCCCGTTGAAAAGTGAGGAAAAGAGACTTTCTGGTATGCTAAAGCTTTGGGATAACGTATCAACTTTATTTTGACTTGTAATATATGCGATAATAGCGGGTAAAGGAATATTTGGATTAGCGATATATAGCGTTATGTTAGCCTTTGGAGCTATTGCGTGTGCTACTTCAACATCCAGGCTAATCTCTCCAGCCCAACCAGTTACAATACCTAAGTTAGGATTATAGGGTCCAATTGGTACTACACTAAAGTTGGGAGGATTTGGTAATCCAGTTATTTTATCAAAATACGCTAATTGCTGTACAATGTAAGGATCGCCATAAAAGTCTAGTATTCCTATTGTAGTATTCTCTCCCTCTGTAGTAACATTGTACACTTTTTGTAACACAGTTGGCCAATAGCCTTCAAGTGGAAATGTTTGATTTATCTCTTGCTGAAAACTCTTTATTGTACTCTCTGTAATTAATGTAGATGGATGGGCGAAGAATATTGCAGAAATGTTACTGGAGTATACATAGGCGTTTATCTTGGGATATCCGTAATTAGTGTAATAGGTTACGGAACCATTAGAGTAAACCGCATACTTAGTACCTAAATACTTCTCAACTTGCCCCACTGTACCTTTTATTACTATTACTGAGTTCGATGTAGTAAATATCACTTGAAATCCGCTACTTTTGACGTAGTTTAGAATTTGGTTATACTCTTCAGTAGGTAAGAATAACTGCTGAACCTCGTGAGGACTTAAGAATTTATGATATAATGGTGAAGCTGGATTTGAAGCTCCACTGGCGTAATAGTATAATAGATCTAGATTTTTAAGTGGTACGAAGATTGTAACTATTACCTCTTCATTGGCATTTAGTGTTCCTATTTCTCTAAATCCTTTCAAAGTTATTGGATTCTGGTACATATTGGGATTTGATGCAAAAACTAATGGTATAATGGAAATTAATAGCATCGACATTAAAAATATATATCTATACATATTTGTTTATACTGTTACTAGTTTTTAAACTTTTCTACCAATAAGTGTACTGATCAGTGTACTAGTATCCTCTAATTCTTCTTAAATAGAGCTATATCTATTGTTCTATCTCAATTTGGTATTATCAATTAACGTAATACTTGACAATTAGTTGGTTATAAGATAAAAAATCATTGAACCTTTCTGCTCTGCTTAGTAAATAAAAGTGGCAATAAGGTAAGAACTCCTATTAGGCTACAAGACAAAGTATATATTTCAGAGGTTCTAAGACTTATCGTGTAAAGCAATGCAAATATAATACTACCTAACACACCGCCTAAAGCCTTACCAGTATATAATATACCACTATTCACTGTGGAAAACTTAAAGCCGAATATCTCCGTGGAAACGTTAAAATAGAGTGTAATTAGTGAGCCTCCTGCAAAGCCTACTAAAATCGTTGAAAGTGCTATTTCCCCTAAAAGTAAAGAAATACTACCTAACGTTAATACAATGGTAAGAAGGAACGTTGTTCTCAATATACCTAATCTATCAGCAATATAGCCGAAAATTGGCCTTAATCCTCCACTTAATAAGGGTAAGATTGAGATCAAAGTTACTAATTCTTGTTGAGGTAAACCTTTTCCTAGTATTGGTAATTCTGAAGAAAGTACTGTTAGCGGAACTATGGAAGTTGCGAAAGAAAGGTAGATTAGCCAGAATTTGACACTTAAAACGGCTTGCCTTGGAGTCTGACCAGATAGTTTAGGAGGATAATCTGAGATGTACAAGAGAATTGGTAATAGTACTATCTCAACTAATCCTATTGCGAGTGTTACTATTCTGTAATTACCAGCCATGGATATAAAGGGATTAGCTATGGCCGAACCTATTCCAAATCCCATTGACACAATCCCATTTGCAAATCCCATTCTTTCCCTAAACCACTTCATTGCTAGGTTTGCAGCTATTCCGTAAAGTATGCCCTCTCCTATACTACCTATTGACCAGCTTACAAAAAAGACGTAAATATTAGGGGAAAGATAAGTACCCAGAAAACCAATTGCTGATAAAATTGCTGAGATAACCCCTATCCTTTTTGGACCTTGTTTATCAGCAAAGTGACCCCCAATTGGTTGAAAAACAGAGGAGAATACGCTGAACAACGTAAAGCCTAAGGCTATCTCAACTACACTAACATTAAATCCCTCTCTTAAGAGAGGCTCTAAAGCGTTCCAAGAATATTGGTAAAGTGAATTAAAGCACATTATTACGAAGCCAATAATTATGTACTTGTTCCTTTTCATGAGAGGATATGTTCACAATTAGTTAAAAAGCTTACTAAAGGACTAGAAAGAAGGCATGTATATTTTTTAAACCATTACGTAAGTCACCTTTGAGCGCTTGAAAGCACTATAGGACATTAAGCTCTGAATTCAAGGAGGAATTCAGAAACTATTGCCTTCTTATAACATATCTACTTAAAATGACGAAAATGAAACCGAAAATTATTATCCCTAAACTCCATAGTAAAGATAAAGGATTACCAATGAAAGCGTAGTAAAGGGCTTGAGAGACGTAAGTAGTAGGTTCAATATAAGTNAAATAGCGAAATGGTAATGGTATAAAGGCTACTGGGAAGTAAACTGGGGCGAAGAAGGAAAGTACGAAGCTTATAATTGTTGAGTATTGATTTACGGTGTATATGTTCCTAATTCCTAAGCCTAATGCCATACCTAACATTGAAGCCATAAATAGAGACGATACCAGTGCGATAAGTAGAAAAGGAATTGATTTTATTTCTACATGAAGTAAATAACTACCTAGGACTAGGATTATTGGTATCATAATTAGTGTGGCAATACCATTACTAAGAGCTATACTTATTGCATAGAACTCTCTCGGTATACCAGTTGCTATCATCAAGGAGAATCTGCCAGCATTTCTCTCAAATGCAAGAGATTGAGCAACAGAAGTTAAAACACNAATTGAAACGTAAAACGTTATTGTTCCAGCTACTATGAATGGCGTCAATGATCTAATTGAGATATATCCAAATACTAGCATAAATCCTATTGGGAAAAGTATTGAGAAGAAGAGAAACACCGGTAAGTACGCCCTTATCATCTTTAGTTGCATTACAATTAAGTTAAGAAATTCACTCAACATCCTTCATCACTTGAAGATATATTTCCTCTAAACTAGGCATTCTAACTTCAAATTTGCCGTTAATTGTCATTATGATTTTCTTGAGCTCCTCCTCACCCTTCACCTTATAGACCTTACCGTTAGTATAATCAATTACCTCGTACCAATCAGCGAATTTCTCCTTTATTTGTGTAGGTGTTCCCTCAACTATAATCTTCCTGCTTAGAAAATATATCTTATCGGCTAGTCTCTCTGCCTCATCCAAATAGTGAGTAGTAAGTAACATGCTCTGNCCCTCCTTTCTCATGTTAAGCAATATTTCCCACACCTCCCTTCTAGCTTCAGGATCTAAACCAGTCGTGGGTTCATCAAGTATTAGGAGTTTAGGATTATTTATCAAAGCCATTGCGATTAGAGTTCTCCTCTTTAAACCTCCAGATAGATCCCTAGCCAGAGTGTTCCTTTTACTTCTCAAATCCAATCTTTCCAATAATTCCTCTCCTCTCTTCTTAATTTCATCCTTAGAAGCTCCCTTTAATCTNCCCATGTAATATATATTATCCCATACTGTTAGATCACCATAGGGCTCACATTCTTGNGGGATTACTCCTAAGAATTTCTTAACGTGTCTATCAGTTGGTTTCTTACCTAGAACCCTTATTTCACCCTTAGTTGGGGTTAACTCACCGTAAATTTGCTTAACGAGGGTCGTCTTACCAGCGCCATTGGGTCCCAATAACGCTACTATTTCTCCCTCTTTANCTCTCATCGTAATGTCCTCATTTGCAATAATCTTACCATAAGCCTTCCATACGTTATTTACCTCAATGACATACATTACAATCCTTTTTTCTGATTGAGTCCTTTTAAATTTTTCGTTAATAGTTAAAAAATAGGAGAAAAAAGTATAAACTTCTCTAACGTAGTAATGGCTATGAGAATAAGAATAGATTTGCCTCAAGATGAAATACCCGCACAATGGTATAATATCCTACCAGACTTACCGGAGGAACTACCCCCGCCACAAGATCCCACTGGCAAATCCTTAGAACTATTGAAGGAAGTTTTACCGAGCAAGGTGCTGGAGTTAGAGTTCGCTAAGGAAAGATACGTAAAAATTCCAGATGAGGTTCTGGAGAGATATTTACAAGTTGGAAGACCGACTCCAATAATTAGGGCAAAAAGGTTAGAGGAGNACTTAGGAAATAATATCAAAATCTATCTGAAGATGGAGAGCTACACTTACACTGGTTCTCACAAAATCAACAGTGCCTTAGCACATGTATATTACGCTAAATTGGATAACGCGAAATTCGTTACGACAGAAACTGGAGCTGGTCAGTGGGGATCATCAGTTGCACTAGCCTCAGCCCTATTTAGGATGAAAGCACACATATTTATGGTTAGGACTAGCTATTATGCAAAGCCTTACAGAAAATATATGATGCAGATGTATGGAGCAGAAGTTCATCCTTCTCCTTCAGATTTAACAGAATTCGGTAGACAATTATTGGCCAAAGACTCCAATCATCCTGGATCTTTAGGCATCGCAATAAGTGATGCAGTAGAATATGCTCATAAAAACGGTGGAAAATACGTTGTAGGTAGTGTGGTAAATTCAGATATAATGTTTAAAACGATTGCCGGAATGGAGGCTAAGAAGCAAATGGAACTGATTGGTGAAGATCCAGATTACATTATAGGAGTAGTAGGAGGGGGATCAAATTACGCAGCATTAGCTTATCCATTTTTAGGAGAGGAGCTGAGGAGTGGAAAGGTTAGGAGGAAGTATATTGCCTCTGGATCCTCAGAAGTTCCAAAAATGACTAAGGGTGTTTATAAATACGATTATCCAGACACTGCGAAATTGTTGCCAATGCTAAAAATGTACACAATAGGGTCGGACTTCGTACCACCTCCAGTTTATGCAGGTGGGCTAAGATATCATGGAGTAGCCCCAACTCTCAGTCTATTAATGAGCAAGGGAATTGTACAAGCAAGAGATTACTCTCAAGAGGAGNCGTTCAAATGGGCTAAATTATTCTCAGAACTGGAGGGATATATACCAGCTCCAGAGACTTCTCACGCATTGCCAATATTGGCTGAAATAGCTGAAGAGGCTAAGAAGAGCGGAGAAAGGAAGACAGTACTGGTTAGCTTCTCTGGGCATGGACTACTAGATTTGGGCAACTACGCCTCAGTGTTATTTAAGGAGTAGAAAATGAGGACTTTAGTAGGAAGTACTCTTAACAATTTCCCAATGGTACGCCTTCTTTTTATTTTCCCAGCTCTCTTTCATAGAATTTAACGTTATAATTGGCTCAATAATTTTCGTTCTGGGTTTTATAGCAAGAATGTTAGGAAGCATAATATTTGGTTATATAGGGGATTAGGGTAAATAGGAGAGTTGCCTTAATCTTAGCTGACATTACGTTAGCAGTTTCATCCCTAATAGTGTTGATACCTAATGTCTATCCTTTAATTATTTCAAGACTTTTGCAAGGTCTTAGTTTAGGCGGGGAATGGGGTGGAGCTAGTACTATCGTCATAGAAGCGTATTCTGAACATAAATTTAGAGGGTTTATTACAAGTTTATTGCAATTATCAGTCCCAATTGGCATTATATTATCTTCACTCACTATCCTAGTAATCTATAATTACTCTGTTTACTGGCCTTACTCATTTCTCTCAATAACCTTCCTATCGCTTCTCTCATTATTGTTAGTCAAGGATATAACTACGCAAAAGGTGACTAGGAGTGAAACACAACCACTATTAGAAGCAAAGAGACATGATTGGAAGAATATTTTAAAATCAATAGGGATTAAAGTGAGTGAAAGTGCAAACTTCTATATTTTTACCTCATATATTTTCACAAACTCATCCTCAATTTCCTTCCTCTCGTTAATAGTACTAATCTCTATTTCCTTTCAGCTCTTCCTAAATCCCATTCTTTGGCTACCTAAGTGACCTATTTGGAAGGAGGAAGGTCGTAATTATTGGGTTAATACTAATGATCCTAGCCGGTATTGTGCTATCAAGAAGAAATTTCCTTCCAGGGGAAATACTGATGTCAATTTCGGATTCAGCTTTATATGCCCCACAATCCTCAATATTTACTGAAATATTTGATAAAAAATACAGATTCACGGCCTCAAATTTTTCCTATCAAGCAGCAAGTATACTAGGTGGTTCACTAGCACCAGTAATACTAAGAGCTAATCAATCTTCACTAGTGCTAGTCACATTATCATACGTTCTGGTGACGTTTATAAGTGTATTGCTGATTGCAGAAACTAAGGGGAAGAAAATCTAATCAATCCCTCCTTATCACAGCTGTCATACAATGAATCCCACCGGCACCACCAGTCAAATTTGAAACTTCAACCTCTATTACATCATACTCTTTTTCAAGCTTCCTATTTGCGGAAATTTTAGGAGAGACAATCTTACCGTCGTCTATGGTCAAAAAATTAGTTACATACTTTTTTGCCTCATCCACACTCACTTCAATTAAATTAAATCCCTTTTCTTTAACCACGTAATCGTATAACGTAGTCTCCCTTATGATCTTCCTATCGTAATAGACAGCAACCCTACTCTCTTCCATGAAACTCCTAACACTAACTACTGAACTAGAAGATCCAACATTGAAGAAAGTATCCAAATGAATGAACTCTTCCCTATTCCAATGAATTATACCTATCTCTCCTCCATTCAAAATATTAAATAACTCACTTACACCCTCTAAATCAGTTCTAACTCCAACACCTACCAGATTGAAATCACCCATTGGAAAGAAATCTCCACCTTCAAATTTACCTCTACCTATTTCCTTATATTTTATATTTAACGCTTCCCAAAACAACTTCATAACTTCAACTTCTTTTTCTCTCTGATGTGTAGCCATCCTTCCCATTATTATTCCTTTTTCCGTAGTAATCTGTTGATCCCTCATGAAATAGAGATTGGAAAGAGGGTCAGTCAGTTTAACCTCTAAGTGTGTACCTTTATCCCTCTTCTCGTAACCAAGAATAGGTCTTAAGATCAACAACTCGACAAGGAATTCGGGATCATCATTATTAACTCCAACTTTTTCTATCACCTTCTCCCTAAATCTATCGTCTCTTCTAATCTTGTTCACAATTGTTTGTCTTAGCCTATATATTTTAACTCCTTCCTCTTTTAACACTCTTCTAAGATTATCATGTTCTCTCCTAGCTTTACTCCAATTGAATTGCCTTTCATAAAGGAAAGATGAGGGATCTAAAAGACCCAGCATTACCTCTAAGCCAGGCTTATGCATTCCTACAGCTCTAAGCTTTCCCCACTCAGCAATCATTAGAATAAAATCGGCGTGAATCTAAATAAAATTAAGGAGATAAACTAAGGGCAGCATTTAATATCCTTTCCAGTGCGTGCTCAGTACCTTCCATGAAGTGATCTCTATTCCAACCCTCTGTTAGTTTTAAAAGACCAGTCATAGTAACCTTCCATTCAGAAGAGATTTTCCCTTTAGAGATTTTCACCTTATTATATCCCCTTATTGGTCCGTCTAGATATTCAAAGGTTAAGGTTCTCTCATCGTCATTTATGATTATCCTAACTTTACCCGAAGAGGGAAACGCAAACCTGATTCTTCCCTCGTAAACATTCTTATCCACTTCCTTAACGTTTAATTCCCTAANACCCTTCCAGTAGTTTGGAATTGAATTTACATCTCTGGCTATCCGCCATACTATATCCTCTGGCATATTGAAACTCTTCTCAATTACGAACTCTATCATAATGATAATAATCTCGCTCAAGGATAAAAACATTTAATAAAGTGATAGGTGGTTACGCTCACGGATTGGAAGATCTAGGAAGAATAGTTGTAGCCCATATAATGAGTCAAGAGCCCTTAATAATTTCTAGAGATAATGGGATTAGTTGGGATAAGGTAAGTGTAAAGTTGCCAAGACCCACATTTGGTGTAACAGCAATAGCTAAAAAGGATGAGAGAAAGGTAATTTACTCCACTACTGCAGTATACGAGGTCGATATAATAGAACAAAAGCCTATAGAGTTAGTTAAAGAGATACCAATGACGAGAAGAGTAATAAAGGTTTAATCATAAGACGATGAAGCTTATGTATAAAAGGAAAAATTTAAATTCCAAAAAGCGAAATTAATAATTTAAGATAGAGATTTTACAACAAAAATTATTTTTTAAAATTTTTCTGTGAGCCATTCTTGTTTTCCATAATACCGGCTTCATAGTTCAGTTTCTCGTTAACTATTTGCTTATATGTGAGATCTTAAAGCTATAAACTTTTTATTATATTGATTTTAGTGTAAACTCTCAATTTCCAAGAAATCTATTTCATTCAAATACTCATATTTATTGGAGTCCTCACGTTTGTGACTATTGACCAAAAAATGAGAGTAAACATGTACACGTTAGCCTCAAGTCAAGTAGTAAGGTATGCAATAATAATAGCAGCAGCATCCCTACCATTAATCCTTGCAGCACTACATGTAACACACGCTGGAGAATCAATAGCACCAGGTACTGTTTAGATACGTTAAATTCTTTTTAGAATTTTGAAGATACTATTTTTATATGTTCTCACCACTTATTATATTGAGTATGATCGATTCTACTGTTATACAAAAACTTACGAAATTATTGCATTACGTTCAGAGGTTTGGTGATCATAATTACGAGTTACTGGGTGAGTTAACTGGGATAGAAAACGTTGGGAATGTCTTATCTAATCTTAAAGTATTGGTTATTCCGTCTCCCAAACTTGATTCTCTAGGATTATCGCTCTTTCATACTACTATTAAGTTGACAAGGAATTCTAAGGTCCAACCTTTAGATTTCTATTACCTACTTGACGGCATGGTGGTTGCGTCATTGAGGGATGTTTTGACTAGTGATACTATAGTTTTGGATGTTGTGTTTCCTAGGGGTAGGTGGGATTTTGTTCAAATTTTAGAGATGATGAGTAGGGGGGGATTAATTGATAATTATAAGACTTACTTGGAGTATAGGAGGGAGGTTTATCCAGTTGATTATTCAACTTTTAATTTCGATACTTTGACTTTTGAAAGGGTTATACTGGATAAGCCTAGGGAACCTTTCCAATTGCCGGATCTTACTGACGATTTTAAGCCGGACTGGATTGACGTTTATACACTTGGAAAGAAACAAGAGAATCCTTTGAGGTCGTGGGATGAGATAGCAGAATCTATAGGTGTAACAGCAGATGAAGTGGTAGATCATTATTTTAATCACGTTGTTGGTAAGGGTTTGGTGGATGCGTTTTACACTTATTTAGGTAAGACTGACTTTAGAATGTCGTTGATCGTAAACGATACTAATGAGGAGATTGCTAGGGAGTTGAGTAGGATTGTTACACTTCTAAGAATATCTTATTTACATAACGATAAAATATACGCATTTATTGTTGGGCAAAGACATACATTGATAGATATCATGGAGTTCATTAATAAACTATCCTCAGCATACCATTTTTCATATGAAATTTACGTCCATCCAATTACGCCTTTAAGGGATTTCGTTAGAACGTATTCAATACCTTACGAACACTTCACAAAGGACAATAAGTGGTCAATTACGCTTAAAGAGTTAAAGGAGAACTTTGAGAAGGAATTGAGTAGAGTATTAGAAGAAAGGAAAAACACCTAAAAAATGCTATGGTAGTATATATTACCACCGAAAACTTCGCGCATCAAAGGCTGGGAAAAGTCAAAATAGAAGAAAGTATTAATATAAAGAAGAAGTTGGAGTTAGCAATCTTTTTATTTGACTAAAATTATATNATAATATGACTGATCTGCAATCTCTTTACGATAAGTTCAGATACCCTTACGTGGAGGTTAGGAGACATATCGTATCGACGTTTGGGATGTCTTTTCTTAATGGCAGATTAATGGGATCGTTTAGGTTTACAGATGATGGCTATTCAGTTAGGTATTACAAGGATGGCGTGTTATATTTTGCTTCATCAAATAATCCCAATGATCTACTGAGCAGCAACAAGGAGTATAAGATAGAGGGGTGGGAGAGCGGTTTAGATAATACTGAACCTAAGGAGGGTAGTTATGAGGTTAAAGAGGGTAAACCTTTTGATCTCATGTCAGTTGACGAGAAGATAAGCTTCTTCAAGAACCTATACGAGGCTGTAAAGGACTTCCGTTCAGTCAAAAGCGTTTCATTTTTCTATGACGAAAGTATTGAGGAGAAGGAGATTATTGTCAATGGTTCACGTATAGTTGGAAGGGTTCCTAGGCTTTACGTAGGAATGAACTTAGTCCTTAACGAGAACAATAGGACGGCTACTGCGTTTTACGAACTTGGAGGAAGTGGTGGGCTGGAAGTATTAGAGAGGATGAATTTGAATGAGGTCGTAGTGGACAAGGTTAGATCTGTTACTGAGGTCTTGGCTAAGGGTAAGAGCTTTGGTGAGCGGACTACTGATGTAGTTTTGAGTAATATGTTAACAGGTATAATGGCTCATGAATCTGTTGGGCATCCATTTGAGGCCGATAGAGTTTTGGGTAGGGAATTCGCCCAGGCTGGTTTGAGTTATCTAGCCGAATTGAAGGATAATAGGATAGGTAGCGATGTCGTTACTGTTATAGATGATCCTACAATACCGAACAGTGGCGGTTATTACACAACAGACGATGAGGGTGTTGAAGCTAGACCTAAATACTTAATTAAGGATGGTAAGGTTAACGAATATTTACAAAATAGGTTTANTAGTAGTAAATTTAACGTTAAGAGTAATGGCTCGGCCAGGGCTGCGAATTTCGATAGGGAACCTTTAATTAGGATGTCTAATACTTTCTTTAAACCTGGTAACATGACCTTTGATGAGCTTTTGGAAGACGTCAAGGAAGGCGTTTATATAAAGAGTTACATGGAGTGGAATATTGATGATATGAGACTAGGTCAACGATATGTTGGGTTGGAAGCTTATGAGATTAAGAACGGAAAGATTGGTGATCCAGTGCTATTCCCGGTTTTTCAAGGGAAGACTACTGAATTGTTAAAGGCAGTTGATGCAGTTGACAATACTTTAGTATTTTATCCGGGTACTTGTGGCAAGGGTGATCCGGATCAAGGTATACCCGTTTGGCTAGGTGGGCCTAATATGAGATTGAGAAATGTTAGGATTAAGGTGATGGGAAATGAATGAGGATATGGTAAAATACGTGCAAGAAGTAAAGGGAGAAGAAGTAGGACTATTGAGAGTGAAGACAAGGAGGATAATCATTAAGCTAGTTGAGAGTAAGGTAGCTACAATACAGAGAATGACTAACAGCTACTATTTCCTAGCGTTAAAGAAGGATAGCCAGGGGTTCTTGGGTAGGATAAGTAATTTAAATGACAAACCTAAACTAACNCCAGTAGACTTCTTTCCTATTATGAGTAAAAATGAGCGAGAATACAAAATGGTTAGGAATAACACTAACATTATGTCATTATTTGACGATTTATCACCTCTTCTATCTCTCATAGAGTCGGAATATCCCCTTTACGGTATAATATCAATAGATGATACGGAAAGATCCTTGGTTACATCTAAGGGATTTAACGGAACGGAAAACAATCAGAGCTTAAGCGGTTACTTTAGGGTAAAGAATAAGGANCATAGTGGACAATGGGCTTTCTCGTCAACTAATTTCTCCCCATCTCAAGTTAAGGATAGTATAAAGAAGGCTAATGAGTTGGCATCAATTACTGGTAAATACGAGATTTCTGAAGGTAAATATGACGTGATTCTCTCTCCTTTAGTAATGGGTAATTTAATGGAGAGCGTTGCGAGGATGGCTTCCGGCTACGCTATAATGTCTGGGATGTCGATGTTGAAGCCTGGAGAAAAAGCGGGATCAGACAAGTTTACCTTATTAGATACTCCTAAGGAGGATAGACCTAACTCGTGGGGATTTGATGATGAAGGTACGTTTACCTATAACAAGGCTATAATAGAGAATGGTGTATTTACAACTCCTTTACTAAATAACGAACTATCCACTGTCTTAAAATTACCTAGTACCGGGAATGCGGGATGGATATATCCAACAGCGTGGAATTTAGAGGTTAAGGAGGGTGATACTAGTTTTGAATCACTGCTTTCCGGTAATGTAGTTTTCATAAACAATGTATGGTATACCAGATTCCAAAACTATGCTGAGGGCGATTTCTCAACAGTTGCTAGAGATGCCACTGTAGTTTATAGGAACGGTAATCCTGTTGGAGTAGTGGGCAGAGTAAGGATNGCTGATAATTTGAAGAAGATTTTAAAGAATATAGTACAGTTATCTAGAGAAAGGTACTCTGTGAGATGGTGGGACGCCCCAATGCAAGGGATTTACCCATACGCTTTGGTCAAGGATGTTAGACTAAGTGTAGCGTGATGAGCCGTGTTTCAGCCGATCTGTGACGATAGCCCTTCGGCTGAGCAATTTTTTATTTTATAATTACTAATTTTTTATCTGTGAATGAAGAGGAGTATAGGTTAAAGTTAAGGGAATGGATAAAAAATAACGCTCCAGAGTCGTTAAAGGGAAGAAAAATTCTATTTGAGACAGTAGAGTTTGATGATTATAATGAGTTAAGGTCTTGGCAAAGGAAATTGGCTGATGCCGGATATTTAGGAATAACTTGGCCTAAGAAATATGGTGGACAAGGTTTAGATCCAATTTACGAAGTGATTGCCTATGAGGAATTCATAAGGGCAGGATTACCATATGGCAGAAGCTTAGGTTCAATTGGCTTGATGGTAGTAGCTCCTGCAATTTTAAAGCATGGAAATGAAGAGCAGAAAAGAAAGTATCTACCTAGAATATTAAGAGCTGAGGATATATGGTGCCAAGGTTTTTCTGAACCTCAAGCCGGTTCAGATTTGGCTTCAGCGAATACTAGGGCTNAGGATAAGGGTGATTACTTTTTAGTGAATGGGCAGAAGATTTGGAGTAGTTATGCTCACATTGCCGATTATATGATATTATTAGCGAGAACTGGTGAGGATAAGTATAAGGGCTTAACAATGTTCATACTTAACATGAAGCAAGAGGGAATCAGAGTATCCCCCATAAGTCAACTAACGGGAAAGAGTGACTTTAACACGGTGTATTTCAACAATGTAAAGGTTCCTAAGGAGAACATTATAGGTAACGTGGGTGATGGTTGGAAGGTTGCAATGACAGTTTTAAATCATGAGAGGTTCATGTTGGGAGTTACAATGTTATTTACGTCGAAGATAGCTCTAGAGAGTTTGAAAGGCATAAGGGAGAGAGAGGAGTTGGAGGATGAGGTTGAAGGTCTAGAGGCATTTTATAGGAGAATTTTAGTAAAGCTAAGGAGAGGAGAGGATATAGACGTAGAGGGTTCTATGTTGAAGCTCTTGGCATCAGAATTATTGCAGAGGATATATGAGATTGCAGAGGCAAATTATGATTTGGAGACGGTAATGAAAGAGAAGTGGTATTTAGGTATGCTAGCTTCTAGGGGTAGAACAATAGCTGGTGGTACTTCAGAGATTCTTAGAAATGTCATAGGTGAGAGAGCTCTTAAACTTCCGAAATAATTATATTGCGTTTCTCTTTTCTTATAATATGTTCTTCGAAGATTTTCAAGTCGGCCAAAAGTGGGAGAGTAAGGGAAGGACTATAACTGATGCAGATGTTGTAATTTTTACTGGAATAACTGGTGCACTCAATCCACTTTTTTTAGATGAGGAGTACGGTAAAAAGACCAGATTTAAGGGTAGAATAATACCAGGTTTGTTGTCGGCTTCAATTGCAGTCGGCTTAACTTATCAATTACCTTCAGATCCTTTTGGTGAGGGTTTTGTAGCTCTAACTAAATTAGAGATGGATGCTAAGAAACCGGTAAAAATAGGAGATACATTAAGGACAGTGGTTGAGGTTACTGACAAAAAGGAGAGAGAGAAGGATGGTAGGGTGTATTTGACAATAAGGACGCTAAATCAATTAGGAGAGGAAGTAATGACGTTAAAAATGGAAATATTGTGCAGTAAGAGAAGTTAAAGAATGAATGAAAAGATAAAAGAACAAGTTAAGCTTTTGTTATAACTCGTCACATTCAAATCATTTATGATTAATAAGATTTGCATATAGAGAAAATTATCCTTAAACGTACTATGTTATAACTGGNTTATTCTCGTTTGTTTTGATCCACATGAAGGATCAAAATTACATAAAATTGATTCGTAGTATGGATCAAACTTATTAACATTTAACCATAAATTTTCTTAGTGCATAGGGNATTAGTGTTAAAGGCCTTAATAGACTGGAATTTCTGGTATAAGAACCAATTTATTGGTATTGANAGAGATTATTCTAATCAATTGTTAAGTTTATTAGGTAAGGGGTTTGCGATATCAGTTATTGGTGTAAAAAGATCTGGGAAGTCAACAATTATTAATCAGATTGTTAAGAAATTGATTGACAAGGGAGAAGATCCATTCAATACTTTAATAGTCAACTTTGAGGACTCCCGCTTTGGCGACATAAGGACTGCTAACGATCTGTTTTCATTATATGAATTGTACAAGGAGATAAGAAAGAAAAAAGATAGCAGACCTTACATCTTTCTAGATGAAATTCAGAAGGTCAAGGGATGGGAGGGNTTTGTTAGATCATTAGTAGATAGAAAAGAAGCTAATGTAGTTATTTCTGGTTCAACGGCATCGGTAAATAACAAGAATGTTAGAGAAGTATTAGCTGGTAGGGGTTTGGGCTTCATTGAATTTTCATGAATTTGTATCCAATCCTCAGCCCTTGGGCTTCGCCAGAGTCGTGGGGAAACCCGTTACCCCTCCGCCCCTTTAGCGGGATAACCCCAACCCACATCCGCGGAATATCACGGATGTGGGGAAACCCGCACATCTTGAGGTAAATA
>JGI26468J51210_100062_pt1 | contig 28627 bp, 38 predicted proteins | sample Arccon2NAG2MetaG_FD_51210 | JGI IMG/M metagenome (IMG submission 51210)
AAAAGGAAAAGATACTCCTCTGGTTTTAAATAAGTGTTAACTGGTACCGGGATCGCACCAATTTTCATGGCACTATAGAAAATCGATATAAAGAACGGTGTATCATACGCTATTATCAATATTCTATTTTCTTTCTCCNCTCCTAATTCCCTTAGGGCATTACCTACCCTATTTATTTCCTCTATTACCTTGCGATATGACCAAACTTCATCTTTATAATAAATTGCTATTCTTTTATCTGCCTCACTATTTTCCCATTTTGAAAACAACGCATCAGTTACATTTAAAATTCTACCATACTTAGCAGTCATTATTATTTAATTTTTTAAACCAATTTATATAGTTTACGCTGTTAATCTAGTACGTTAAAATCTCGCAATTTATTTTAGTACAATATTATAGTGGAGATTTTTATCGTAGTTTACTTCAACAAATCCAAAATTCCTCATCTCATCATTAGTCGATCTTACGTAGTCTTCAATGAGTTTATCACTTATCAATTCGGAAACGTTAAGGTCTCTAAGATGAACCTCATTTAGGGATTTCACTTTATATAGCATCTCTAAGGCTCTAGGGAACCAGAAGTTGAGCGCAGCTTGTAACCTATTCTTATTCTGATAGGNCTTCAATACGTTTTTAGAGAAAAATAAATGGCTCTCTTCCTCCTTAATCATGCTAGAGGCCAAATTGGCTAATGGTTCAAATGAACAATCCTTAATTACTCTCAACTNATATAACCCAGCTCTATCTACTAGAAATACAAACGCTATGACATCTTCCCAGTTAAATAGAGGCATATTAGATATATCCAACATATGGATTCCCAATCTAGCTTCTTCAATTTTAACTACTCTATCCTTAACGTTAAACTCTTCCAGTAATCTCACTAGTTGCCAACCATGATTCAGCTCATCTGAAACTAGCTTAGCCGTAAATAATCTATCATCTACTGTTGGCGCGTTAACTAGCCAGGGTGAAATTTGTTCTACCATGCCTAATTCGAAGTCTGCCCTTAACACTATTATCTCTATTAAGGTGTTTTTTAGATCTTGTGACAGTTCCCTTACACTGTTAAATTTTTGCATAGTAACTCATTAAGTATCTATTTTTTAGAAACTTTTATGCTTTTCGCTTTTTTCTTTCTACGTACAGAAAACGTTATATACTTTTAAGTACAATTGGTATAATGATGGTAGTTGTGGAATACAAAAAGCCTAAAAGAGTCGTTGGATGGGGAGAGTATAAGGGATTAAGAAAGTTTGAGTCAATTTATGATCTTCCACCAGAAGCAGTTAAAGTCTTATTTAAGCTATTGTCAGTTCAAGGGGATACAGAATTTGCGTCAATAGAGCAGCATATGCCTTGGTTAATTCATGCACCAAAACTATCTGATAGGGTAACTATCTCGAGAATTATGGTAGATGAGATGAGGCACGGATGGCAAGTAATTCAGATATTAAAGGAATTCGGTGAGGAGGGAAAAAAATAGCTGAAGATCTACTATCTAGGCGAATGGGTAGACATAAGCTCGACGCATTTAATATTCCATTCAATATGTGGGAAGATACCTTAGGCTTCACCTTTTTAATAGATAGAGTAGGAATGTTCCAGCTATTAGCCTTTGAGGATTCTAGTTTTGGTCCCTTATCTAGGATAATACCCACCATGATGATGGAGGAGGAATTTCATATCAACTTTGGATANACTGGTATTAAGAAGCTAGTTGAGGAAGGCAAGAGGGATTTAGCGCAGGCATTAATAAATAAGTGGTTCCCTAGAGGCTTGGACATGTTTGGCCACTCTAAGTCGATTACAATAGATTTNGCATACAAGTATGGGATAAAGAAAATGAGGAATGATGAAATGAGACAGTTATACATTAAGGATATTAAAGAACTAATTACTCCTCTAGGTTTAGAGTTACCAGATATAAATAGGAATAGAAGGGTATATTAGGTGAGACTGATGGGCTTAAGTGAGTTAAATCCAAAGTACTTCAAAATAGAAGTCGAAGACGGAGTAGGAATTATTAAATTAAATAGATCTCCAGCAAACGCACATAATCTTGAGATGTTGAGGGAATTAGATAATATAATAGTTGAATCGAGATTCGACCAAAACGTTAAAGCCATACTCATAACTAGTAATATTCCTAGGTTCTTCTCTGCAGGATTTGATATAAATGAAATAAANGATAAGTCCCCCGAGTATATTGGATTATCGAGTCAGTTTAGTAAGGAGGTTATGCTTAGGATGATGTCCACTAAGAAACTAATAATTGCTAGCATAAACGGGCATTGTATGGGAGGTGGGTTAGAACTTGCGTTGGCGAGTGATTTAAGATTTGGAGCTAACGATGAAAATATAAAATTTGGTATGCCAGAAGTAGCCAATTTGGCCCTAATACCAGGGGAGGGTGGAACACAGTTTTTAGCTAGGTTAGTGGGTAGATCTAAGGCAATATACTTAATAGTAACCGGAAAGACGCTCTCTCCTAAAGAGGCCTATGAACTCGGAATATTGGACAGATTAATAGAACCCGAAAAACTATTTGAAGAGTCCTTTGAATTTGCAAGACAAGTGGCTAAAGGTCCATCATTAGCTGTAGGATTTACGAAATTAGCGGTAAACGAAGGAATGGATTTACCTTGGTATAATGCGTTTGCCCTAGAAAGGGAAATGCAAAACCAAGCGTTAGCGTCAGAAGACGCTAAGGAGGGAGCTAGGGCGTTCTTTGAAAAAAGGAGACCAGTATTTAAAGGGAAATAACGACCGCTGGATGTGAAGTTCCTAAATAACTTTTTCCTAATAAACCCCGTTAAACTATTTCCCACATGTTTTTCCTTAGCCAATCTTATTTAAATGGAAAAAGTCTGATATCATATGAAGCTGGTAGTTGCTACAAATTTCGATGATTCCCTATTGGAAGAATTAAAAAAGTATCCAGAGGTTAAATACATTTTTGGAAGTTTTAAGAGGACAATAACTGGACACGGTAGGGCTGGTTTTATCATACCCGATATTAAGGAAGAACAGTTCAAGAATCACATTAGTATAGCACATTCTTATGGCATAAAATTTCTTTACACAATGAATACTAACACATTATTAGGCAAGGAATATGACGCAGAATTTATTGGTAAAGTAATGAAAGAGATCGACAAGTTAGTAAGTCTAGGAGTTGATGGTTTCATAATAGCAGTACCCTTTCTTATTAGGCTAATAAGAAGTGAATACCCTGACTTAGAAGTATCAGCCTCATCGTTTTCTAGAATTCACAATGTGAGGGAAGTTGAGGAGTATGCGAATTTAGGTGTAAACACTATTATTATGCATGAGGATGCAAATAGGGATTTCAAATTATTAAAGGAGATTGCTTCATTATCTAAAACTAATAAATTCGACGTGGAGTTAATACTCAACAATTCTTGTCTTTACGGTTGCCCGTTTAGGCTTACACATGACGGAATTTCATCAATTACTTCTATGGTAAACGGAGTAAATGACGTTTGGTTTGAGTATCCTATATTATTATGTGCAACTGATGTCTTAAACGATCCAGTAAATTTGATAAGGAGTAGGTGGATTAGGCCAGAGGATATAAAATACTACGAGGAGATAGGGATAAATAGGTTTAAGATCGCTGGGAGAAATAAAAAGACAGAATGGATATTGAACGTGGTTAAGGCTTTTACCGAGAGAATGTATGAAGGAGATCTCTTAGATCTTGTTAGCTACCCTCAAGGGAGAGCGGCAACAAAGGCTATTCAGATGGTTAATGGGCCATCATCCTATTCTGTACTAACTAAAGTGAAGATAGACAATACAAAGTTCCCTGAGGGATGGATAAAGTTCTTCCTTACCAACGATTGCGATACGAGAAGTTGCAAGGAATGTAAATATTGTGATATCATAGCTGAAAGAGTAATTACAATAGATGGAGAACCATTTAAGACTGACAAATGGAATATAAGGCAATCCTATCCTATCAATTTAATACCAAAATTTAAAGAAAATGGTATAAAAAAAGGAAATCAATAATTACTTACTCCTAATTATTTCATTCTTTTAATTAATATCCTTGTTACTCCTCCTTGTTGTTGTATGTCAACTACTTGGTTTCCGGTTCTCCTAGCCCACGCTTCAATGTCAGGTTTCGCAGCAGGATCAGTTGCAAGTATTTCCAAAACCTCACCAACATTTATTTGCTTAATTGCCTTTGCAGTTTCTAAAACTGGGCCGGGGCAATACATCCCCCTAGCATCTAACGTCTTTGCAATCCTAACCTCTTGAGACATACCCTTTCACCTCAGATAAATAGAGTGGTTCCTCCTTCCGCTCTATCTAAGAATGTGGCAACACCTACTACATCATCTACGAACTCAGCTAGATCTTCTCTCTTTATTCCGAAGAACTCCATAGTGGTAGAGCATGCAAATACTTTAACTTCTCCAACCTCCTTAGCTTGTTGTACTAGTTGATGCCACATTGGGAACTTCATTTCCTGCATCTTTTGCATCATTACTGGACCCATTTGTTCGTAGTTCTTATCAATCTGAGGTGGTTGTTGACTATTCAGACTCCTTTTCGTGATTGCTTGTAACCCCCAAAATGTGAAGAACAAGTTAACTTCATATCCAGATGCTGCGGCACCTGATGTTAAAATTCCAACTGGCATTAACTTATCTATCGTACCAGAGAAGACTATTATTGATAATTTCTTCTTCTTTTCTTCGACCATTTTTTCACCATATTTATTTTTACGTTTAAGTTATTTAAGCTTTATCCTTATCATTTATTTTAATTATTTCCTATTTTCCGCAACCTATTAGTAGAGAATAAAGGTTTAATAAAAAATTTAAGTAAGTTCTTTAAGAAGTTATAATTGGGAATAAAATATGGCTCAAGCTCAAACTCAGGGTCAAGAAGAAGAGCAAAAAAAGAAGATATTAATTGTAGTAACTCATGGTCCTGAGGATTTAGATAGGACATATGCCCCATTATTTATGGCTTCAATAGCAGCTTCAATGGAATATGAGACTTCAGTGTTCTTTATGATAAAGGGACCAAAACTACTAGATAAGAAATGGCAAGAGGAGGAGAGAAAAAAGGGTGGGAATCCATTCATACACTTCTTCGATATGGCAAAGGACAATGGAGTTAAGATGTATGTTTGTGTACAAAGCTTAAAGGATATGTGTCATATGAAAGAAGATGATGTGGTAGAAGGTATAGAACTAGTTGGAGGATCTACGTTAATAGATCTAACAATGGAAGCTGATAGGACATTATTCTTCTAAATGATCTAGCATGAAATATGATATAGTAGTGATTGGCGGCGGTACTGCTGGTTATGTTGCTGGAAGCATATTGGCGCGAAAAGGCAAGAAGGTAATAGTAATCGAAAAGGAGAAATTTGGCGGAGTTTGTGTAAACTTCGGTTGTGTGCCAAGTATTTTTCTTTTTGACGTAACTTTCTTATTAAACAGATTTAAAGAAATTGTGTACTATCTAGGTTTAGATGGTGAAATTGAATACAAGGANCTTCTTTTTAGTAAGAGAAATGAAATTGTAAATTATTTATCAAATGCAGGTAGGAGGTTAATTGAGGATTCAGGTGGTGAGACCGAGTTAGGCGAGGCTGAAATAATTTCTCCTAGTGAAGTAAAGGTAAATGGGAGAATTGTTGAATTCGATAAGTTAATTATAGCTACCGGTTCAAAACCGATGATACCGAATATTGATGGTATTGACGATGCAATAAGTGAGGATGATGCGGTCAATTTGAATTCCATACCTTCTTCCATGGTAGTAATTGGTGGAGGTTACGCAGGAGTTGAGATAGCTCAAATATATTCCAGATTAGGATCACAAGTTACCTTGTTATCTAGAAGTGAAATTTTACCAACTTTTCCAGAGGATGTTAGGAGTGTTGTGAAAGATTCCTTAGAGTTCGATGGAGTAAATGTAGTGGAAAACACTAGAATAGTGAAGCTTCGTGATGGTAAAGTGATCACGGAGAAGGGTGAGATAGAGGGAAATGTGGTAGTTTACGCTACTGGAAGAAGACCACAGCTCCCCAAAGGTATAGAGAAACTCGGGTTAGAAATTGATGAATGTGGAATAAATGTTGACAAATATAAACAAATAAAGAATAATGCATATGCAATAGGTGATGTGATAAATAAGGAAAGGAAAACGGCACATTCGGCGATGTTCGATGCCTTAGTTGCGTCACTACATATCCTTAAGGAGACTGCGTTTATTCCACCAGACAATTTTAAAATACCTGTAGTATTATACACCGATCCGCAAGTAGGTGTTATAGGTGATCACAAAGAAGCTAAGAAGTTTTCAGTTTTCCCATTCGCTGCTATCACAAGGGCGATTATTAACGGAATAAAGGATGGCTACGTTAAAATAGGAATAAATGAGANGAATGAGATAGTTTTTGGAGAAGTAATTGGTGACAAAGCTGAAGAATTAATCAATATTTTAACGTTAGTAGTAAATAATAGAATGAGAATAGAGAGTTTAGCGCTAATGCCTTTTGTTCATCCTTCATTATCTGAGGCCATAGTTAACGCAGCGAAGGGCTTTTTTGATTTAGATGTGGATAGATATAAGAGTAAGGATGGGAAAACTTGAGGAGTACTTAAGGAAGAAGGGATTTTCCCTATTTAATGAGGGAAAAAGGGAAAGGGTGATAATGGATGACTATGAGTTCTTTATTGAAAACTCAGCCATATTTTTGCCAATTCCATTACCTACAGGTAAGGAGAGTTTAGATGATCTGATAGGAATGGGGACAAAGTATGCAAGAGCATCTAGGATCTCTCAAGGATTAGGAGCACCATTGGAATATGAATTGAATGGTACAACCATTTATATTATTAAAAGGTTTCAAAATAGAGAAGATTTAGAAAACTCAATTATTAAATCACTAGAAGGTATAGAAAGTTTGAGGTATTTCATATGAGCTATGATTACGTTATTAAGGAGTATCTTAACGCGATTAAGAAGGGAGATATAACGATCCAGCATTGTAATGGAGATGACTTATTTCATGAGTTTAAAAATTACGTCAAAGTGGAGACCCTAGATAATTGTAAAAANCCTCTTGTTAAAGTTAAGAAGGGAGATAGAGTTTACTATACTTATTATGGTATTCCAATAGCAAATGAGCTATGGCCATTTCTTAACTCGTTAGTAAGAATCTCTAATAACATTGTTAACCTAGATGAAAAGGAGATGGAGTTGGCAAGGCAAGTGAGGGGAAACGTTAAATTGTTTGTAACCCCAGATTGCACTAAATGTCCAATTACCGCGGAGTTCTTATATCAAGTATCACAAATAAATGAGAATGTTAAATTGGAGATCTACGATACTACAGAGTATGAGGAGGAAAGAGACAAGTATAGGATTTTGAGTGTACCAAAAATTATATTTAACGAAAAGGTGGAAATTTCAGGTGGATTCCCTTCAACTATGATACTCAAGATGATGTTAAAAGCTCTTCAATCTGAACTGCGTTAACTCCAAGTTCTTTTGCCTTACCTATAACATCCTTATCCTCCGCTATAAGTAGTGCGTTCAGCTCTAAGGCAACCATAATTGCTTCAGATTCATATTGTGGTAGATCTCCAACCTTAGGAGGTTTGTGAGAAAAAGCTCTGACTATTACTCCATGATCTAGTGCATTATCAATATCAATACCATTCTTTATCGCAAAAGAAACTCCTAATGTTGTAATGACAAATTTATAATTCTTATTTGAACCCAGTATTTCTTTTAATTTTCCAAATGCACTTGGTGAGATAACTGCAAACATATTAAATATATATAAACATGCCGGATTAATTAATTTAGGGTATAGTAGTATGAGCATTTCAACAGTAGATCCACTTGAGGAAATATTAAAACCAGAAAACTTAAGTAGATTGTCCAAGATAGTCGACGCGTTACCCACAATAGAGAAATTAACTGATAAGATAACGGAGATGGATAAGAAAGGGCAAGTGGACTTCTTACTTTCATTATTTGATCAAACAGTTTCCATACTTGATGCAGTACAAAAGGCAGACCTAATAAACACACTCATATCCTTCGGAATGGACCAACTACCAAAAATACAAGCAATATGGCCAATACTAGAAAAACTAACAAGCGAAAGAGCTTTACAGTTATTATCACAGATAGACTTAGACTCTACACTTACAGCGTTAGAGAAATTATCTCCCATAATAAAGAAGTTAACAGATGAAAAAGCGTTAAAGATACTTGATCAAATAGACTATGACTCTTTAATAGATAGTACTTCGAAATTAGTACCAATTCTTACGAAACTTGCAAATGAGAAGACTGTTAAGACTATTGAAGCCTTAGATATTGATATGTTGCTTAACCTAGCGTCGAAGATGGCTCCTACACTAAATAACTTGCATCATTAATGGATCAGATGTCTAGCAAAGGTCAAATTGACATGTTAGTTAACTTAATGGAACAAGGAATATCACTACTTGATGCAGTACAAAAGCAGACCTAATAAACACACTCATATCCTTCGGAATGGACCAACTACCAAAAATACAAGCAATATGGCCAATACTAGAAAAACTAACAAGCGAAAGAACTCTAAATTTAATAAAAAGTTTAGACCTGGATGCTATGTTTAACGCATTAGAAGCCTTAACACCGATCATGAAACAACTAACAAGCGATAAGGCAATAAAGATCATTCAGCAATTTGATATTGCGTCTTCACTTAGTGCCCTAGAAGCAGCAATGCCACTATTAAAGAAACTAACAGATGAAAAGACTGTTAAGATAATATCACAAGTAGACGTTAATTCATTACTTATGTTAACAAATAAGTTGGTTGAAATGCAGAAGTCTGGTAGTTTAGATAGACTAATGCAACTATTAGAGATAATGTCTGATCNACAATTCGTTAACGGACTAGTTATGGTCATGGATAAGTTCTCTAAGGCGTTCAAAGCTTGGGTTAATGATGTGCCAAACGTAAGGCCAGTTGGAACTATGGGATTATTGAGAATTACAAGCGATAAAGACGTTAGCTATACTTTAGGATTAATGCTTGAATTAGCTAAAGAAATCGGAAAGAATTTTAAATCTTGAAATAATTTTTTCTATTCTTTTTATCTCTCCTATATCCTTAGAAAATGTAAGTGGTTCATAAGAAGTTCTTCTACCTACTAATCCTTCTAAAAATGAAACCATACTTAAGGAGGACATTGGACCATATCCTCCCCCACCGTAAGCTATTATACTAGCATTAGTATCCCTTTTTATTCTTCTTATTCTAAGACCTAATAGGTTATAGGAATTGGTTGTTAGTTCTAAGGATTTTAGCTGATCATCTTTATGACCATCTACCCCAGCTATGACTAGAATATAGGAAGGACTATAGACCTCTAATAAATCCAATATTTCCAGACTTTTCTCGAAGATATCATCAGTCGATCCTAAAGATAAAGGAATATTAATATTATAACCCTTCCCCTCACCCTCACCTATTTCATAAATCTTACCGGTTCCAGGGAAGAAGTTACCATCATATGCGTAAATATTCATCTTTAAAATTGGTTTATCATATAGTATGAATTGTAGACCATTTCCATGATGAGCATCGATATCAACAATAGCAACCCTTTCGCCCTTTTCAAATAGCTTAAGAGCCGCTATTGCAACATCGTTGATCGGACAAAACCCTACTGCCTTATTAGGTATTGCATGATGAAATCCACCTATGGGAATGTAGACGTAATCTAAGAATTTAGAATACTTTATGGAAGTAAATGAAGAACCTAATACTAGTAGGATGTCTTCAAACATCCCCGGATAATGAATTGTATCGCCTTGATCTAAAAATCCTATATAGGGAATCTTACTGCTCTCTTTTAGTAAACTAACGTAATCCCTTGTATGAACTGTCGTTAAGTCTTCTTCAGTAGCGTATTCCGGCCTTATTTCTATGAATGAGAGTTTTTCCTTAACTAATTTGATGAAATCTCTTACTCTGGCCTTAGACATATCCCTAATCATGGGATGAGAGAACGAAATTTCAGTAAATCTTTGATCCCAAACGATTCCTAATGAACTCTGATATATCAATCTCATCACCTTCATTCACATTTATGTCGTTTAAAAAGAATCTAATCATGGGGTAACCATTATAAGATAGAACAACTTCCATAAACGCGAAACCACATATGGGCTTATTTGCAAGAACCTTGAATGAAGCGTCTTCCTCCCAATTTCTTAATAAGTTCTTCTTACCTTCAAACAAGAGGTAAGTTCTACGTTTAACCGCTAGATATCCTAAATTTAGGCCATAAAGTGACAATTGACCAGAGAATCCCCCAATGATTCCACCATAACAAGCGTAGGGTAAACTCGCATTCAATAATCCTCCACAACAACCTAATCCTCTAAGCTTTCCAGCTTCAGCAAAGTCCTTTATTATCACATCAAAAAACTCCTTATCTTTCTTGTGCACTATACCAATTTTAGAATATCTATAAGTTGAAAGCTTTGGAAATCTTATTGTAATACCTTCAATGTGAGCGTGAGGTAAATCACCACCAGTATAAGGTGTTTGAAGAAATTCCCCTATTGTTTGCCCCTCTTTAACATATTCGCCTTTCTCCACCCATGGTAAGACGTGAAGGATCTTTATCCTCTTTCTATTTTCATTTTCAATTAAGACCATATAATCGTAGTTAGTCTTAGAAAACCTATTTGGCCGTCCTATCTCGAATCGTACTATATCTACGATCTCACCTTTAACCGGGGAGTAAAACAATTTAAGATNGGGAGATGAAATATCTATTGCCTTTACTCTTACATGCGAAGGAAAACCGCTTGAAAAATAACTTATTAGAGAGCTATCTTTTATGAACATATTTACCTTATTACTTTCTTTATTAGGGATTCTAATCTAGAAGCTTTGATTGAACGTAAAGTCATTTCTCTATTTAGATACCAAGGAATATTCTTTAATACTCTACCTGGCCGCTCATTGGAGTATGGTCTATTACAACCTGGACATCCACTAGTCATAAATGCTGGGGCTACTTCGTCTAAGGTTATACCAGATGGCATTTCTATATCAATCAGTTCTCCCTTATCATCAAACTTAAACGCGTTGATATCAACAATATCATTTTCAATTAGCCACCTAGCTATTTGCATTCTCCTATAGACGTGAACTGGGACTGGTTTTTTCTTCTCCATTGGAGTTCCAGCTTCTGGGTAAAATGCGAAGAGCGAGATTTTAGCTCCCTTACTATGAGCGTACCACATCAGATTTACTGCATCTTCCTCAGTCTCACCTAACCCTATTATTAAGTGAATACCAGCGTTCTTTTTACCAAATACTTCCACTGCCTCATCTATTGCTTCTAAATACCTCTTCCATGAGTGCATGCTTCTAGCCTTCTTACCTCTTAGTTCTTCAAACACTTTCTCATTTGCAGCATCTATTGCAACATCAATCATATCAGCTCNTGCTTTCCTCATTTCAATCATGTGATGTTTAAACGTATAAGTGGCCGTCACTAACTCTGAAATTTGTAGTTCAATTCCAGCCTCCCTTATCCTTCTTGTTATCTCTATGGCATCTGGTGAAGCCCTAGGATGAGCTAATTGACCTACACATATTCTCTGAAGACCGTATTGTGGGTTACCTTGTCTTTCATAAATCCTCTTTAATACCTCATTTAAAGGTCTAAGTGGCCATTCTACCCTTATTAAGGTTTTACATTCTGGACCATTGGCTACTTCTCTAGCTTGACCACAGTATGAGCAATTTGCTTTGCATCCATCTGGATAATATTGCAACAGATTTATCGTAGTATTTAGAGCTCNCTTTAAAAACACTCCAGAAGAAAAACCTAGTACCATATCTGCTCCAAAACTTAGTCTTACCCAATCTGGACTTGAAACTAGACGTAGTGTCATGAGGTTATCACCTTAAATATATCAAAAACTACATTACCACAACAAGCATAACTTAAAAATATTTCCCTTTTACCTTTTGCATATTCGTACGTTTCGTCTTCCGGAAAAGCTATTGCGTCAATATCGTAATCCACANCAAACTTTTCTACCTCGAGAAATGATTTACCTCTGGGTCTTGCACAACCTAAGTTAATCGGAATATTAGGAAAAGTATCCCTCGCAGTTTTTAGGGCAACTATCATCTCCTCCGGAGTTGGAGGTCTAGAATTATTCATCTGTGTTCCAACTAGTGGCATGAGGCCAACGATTATTAGTGCGTCAGGATTAACTTCTTGAAGTAATCTTATTGACTCTAAGTCGCCTTCTAACCCCTTTTTACTCAATCCTAATATTATATGAGGAACTATTTTTATACCTACCTTTTTCAGATATTTAAATGAGTTTAGATAATCATTTACGGTAAATGGCTGCCCTAAAATATCTCTAATTGCATCATTATCAGATATCATATCCAGCAGTGCGATTTTTACACCGCTTTCCTTAAATTTCATAGCTATTTCTTCATTTTTAACTACACCAGTATGCACTATTATTGTGAGTTTATCGGAATATCTTTTCAATAAGTTAGAATACTTCCATATTGGAACATCTCCTCTCAATGTAGAACCACCTGATAGTATAATTCNCTCATCTCCTCTATTTACTGCTTCCATTACTTCTTTCTCAATTTTATCTTGAGCAGAACCATCAATCATTGATTCTAATACTCGTCTACCACAATGTTTACAGTTAAATGCACAATATGTCCCTGTGACTGATATGGACTTCCATCCCTTTCTAGAATNTAAAAAATCAGTTTCATACCTTTTTAAATTGGGAGCGTAAAGTAATAATGGCCTCATCTTACCGCCTCTTCTATTATTTTTATGAGATTATCAGCAGTTATTCCAATTGCCTTCACGCTATTAAACCACGTTTTGATTTCGTCTTCTAAATCCTCAACTCTACTCCACTTTAGCCTAGCTTCTAGATCATATATGGCATTTCTCGGTTCTATAAAGAAATCACCGGTTATTAGAACTGATTCTATCAGATTTTTACTAGCCATTTTGACTTGTACTTTAACTAGCCCACCTGGAAGTTTCTTTTCTACGTATCTTATATTATCTCCAATTAATGGTCGCCTTAAGTTGAATATCCATTCTGGGGATGAGTACTTTAACCCTAATTCGTGTATTGTCTTCTTTTCAAATTCGTTGTAGTTTCCATCTACAAGTTTTACCCCTAATGTTTCTGCAAAGGAGTCTCTAGAGATTTTTATTAATTCTTCCATGTCAATTGGGCGTGTTAATTCCTTATTAATCCAAGTTAATCGATCTTTAAAATCTCTCGCTAATTTATCCTTAAGTTTTTCAGAAGATAATCTAAGAACTGAAACCATTGCGTCCGCATCGAAATCCANTAGAATCGTGCCGGTAACTGCTATATACTTACCCTCAGAAAACGCTCCAATTCCAGAGATCTTCCTCCCATTTACCTCCACATCGTTCTTTGGTCTAAAAGATGCCTTTATACCCAACTTATCTAATGCCCTAATGACACCTTCCGCGCCAATCTTTATTGCACTTTCTGGAGTGTATCCCAACAGATCATTGCTCGCGTAAATTTCCCAACCCAATTGCCATGGACCCATTATAATTGTACCTCCTCCAGTAGGTCTTCTACCTATCTCCCAGCCTCTTTTTTTCACTTCTTCTATATTCACTTCTTGCTCAACTGCTTGATGGTAGCCTATAAGAACTGCTGGAGGGTCAAATATTACAAATCGTAAAACTGGTTGGTAGCCGTTAGCTACTGATAAAAGAAGAGCCTCTTCACCTGCTAGTATATAAGCTTGATTATTTCTCTCAACTAAAAACCTTAATTCTCTCATTCCTAGATGCTTTAGTTAACTTAATATAAAAATATTTCTCCTAAATCTTCGAAAAACATTAAATTGACATAGACAAATTTAAAAGCCAAAAATACAAGTAAATATTATGGAGAATGAAGAGGAAGTCATAAGGGAAGTTTTACTTAAATATAAAAATGTAGCAACTGTTGGATTCTCTAAAGATCCATCTAAAGCAGCTTTTCAAGTGCCCAAGTTTTTAATGGATCATGGATATAACGTAATACCAGTAAATCCATCTGCGAGTGAAATATTAGGTAAAAAGTCTTATCCATCGATTCTCGACGTACCGGATAAGGTCGAAATCGTTGAGATATTTAGACCATCAAATGAGGTACCTAAAATTGTTGATCAAGTTTTGGAGAGAGNTAATAAGGTTGGTGACGTAAAGGTAATATGGATGCAGGAAGGTATTAGAAATGATGAGGCTGCGGAAAAGGCTAGAAAAGCAGGACTTATAGTTATTCAAGATAGGTGTATGTATAGGGAATACATGAAAAAAATATATAATGTAAATAATCCTCCCCCAGTATCATCCTTAAAAAATAGTTAAAGTTNTAATACTAGAAAAGATAAAATAAGTTTATGAGTTTAAAACTTTCAGAAAGCAAAGAGGCAATAAGATGTTGTTATAAAATATCAGATACTGATGTTGAGTGCCTATTTAAATTAGTTGAGCTTAACAGACCAATTTCCGCTGAAGAGTTAGCTTCCATAATGAAACTCAGCAAAACTACAGTTGAAAATAGTCTAAAGAAATTAATAGAAATAGGGTTGATAGTTAGGAATAAGGATGGAGAGGAAGGGAAGAGAATAGGGAGACCTAAATATCTATATGCGGTAATACATAATGCTGAGACTAAAATAAAACAAGATTTAACTAGCTGTGCTTCTAAGATACTGTCAGCAACCTCCAGTTAGTTCGATTTTTTTAGGCTTTTCAGAACTACTACTTTCTTTTTTAATATGCATAAAAAATATCCCATCTTGTTGTGAATCCTCAAGAACCTTGCAATTCATTAGCTTCATAGCCTCCAACAACATTTCCCTGCATTTGGGATCCTTATACCTAATCTTAAGTTCTCCATTCTCTATCTTCATGAGTTTTGCAACTACCTTCATGAAAGGCTCTGGGCATTCAAACGAAGTTAAATCCATTTCTTCAATCATACTCAAAGAATTAACGTTATAAAGATAAAAAATTTATTTTTAACAACATGAAGGTCATATGCCCAGTATGTAATAGGTTATTTGAAGCTGAATGTACTCCCTATACTACTGACTATAATAATATTAAGTATTATTTTGACACTGAAATATGTATGTTAGCCTTTTTAAGAGAACCAGATAGATTTGCTTTTAAATGTAAGAAAAACGAAGGTTAAAAACAAACTAATTCACTTTCCTTTCAATTCTTGTGGTATTGTACTAGAGAATAAGTCAGCACAATATTTGAAATCGCTCGAAATCTTCTCAGTAATTCTGTCCGCCTCTATGGGCTTATAGATATATCTTGGTCTTCCTCCCTTCGATGAAGAATCTTTTACCCTATCCACAAAGCCCAATGAAACTAGTTTATTTACAGATCTATTTATTGAAGCCTTGCTTAAATGAAGCATTTCAGCTAATTCATCTTCAGTCTTCGGTCCACTGTTCAGCAATGTCTTTAACACTTGGAAGTCAGTATCTGAAATATCATAGCAGAAGTTCAGTGCATCTACTAATCCAACTTCTTTTCCAGATGGAAGCCTAACTCTTATATTCTCTACTTGCATATGAATATATCAGAAAAAACGTATATATAAATCTTTCCTTATTTTAGCAAAAAAAGTTAACGTGATTTTTTGGAAATTCTATGCCCATAAACCCTTATTCATATCCTCCAATTTAGTAGCTAATGCTATTTGAAAATATCTAAATACCTCTACAGTGAATCGCAAAGCAGATTGATCATCCATTTGCTGAATCTTATTTAGTAAATCGCTTATAAATCTGGCCATATCATTCAACGTGGTCTTTTCCATTGTATATGTATACTGATCTAACTTGAGTATTTCAAGTATTTCATTTTTGTCCTTAGCTTGCTTTAGTTTCTTATAAATTTGAAGAACAACTCCCTCCCCATCTTTCCCAAAGAGAGCATCTTGAGGATTTCTTAACCATCTCGCATAAGTAGCAGCTAACTTCTTTGCCTCATTCTCAATCGACATATTCTTATATTTCATTCAGAAATTATAAACTTATTTAAAAACACTTTTCCTACCTTATAACTTTAAGTCTCTTAAGTGAGGATATAGCGTCTTCTAGATTAGCAGAATATAAGAATGGAGAATATTTAGAACAGTCTTGATATCTCTTCACGCAAATAACTTTTATTCTAGAATCGAAAAATCTTGCAGATAGTAAATCTAAGGGGGATGATGCTAAAGTTACTATTTGTAAAGGATCCCATCTAGAGACCTCAATTAAAATCCTATACGGCTCTTTTGATGGTTTAGTTCTTCCTCTATTGACTATGACGTAACTGGGTTTCAAATTAATTCTCTCCAAAATGGTCTTTGTAGTAGTTTCATCATAGGGAGAGAGAATGGCTAATTCCACTTCTCTAATCTGATCATAGATTTTGAGCCAATCATCATTAATATCATAAGTGATGGGTAAGCTAATCTTGTCTCCCTTATAAATCTTGTAAAGTGAGTCAGTTAGATCTATTTTTAGAATAACTCCATCTAACCAAACTGCGAAATTAACCATAATTATGGTTTACTAAATAAAGTTTATAAGCTTAAAAATATGTCAAATATTTATGAAGATCTTAGGGTTTACCTTCCCTGATGATTTACTTTATGAACCGGAAAAACATGTGTGGGTAAGGATAGAAGATAATAATGTAATTAGTATAGGCGTTACTGATCTAGGACAATATATGGCTGGCAAAATATTTCAAGTTACAGCGAAACAGAAGGGCGAGAAAGTAAATGGAAGAAGCGTTTTATTCTCCATTGAGAGTGCTAAATGGATAGGTAAGTTTAGGTTGCCAATAGAGGGTGAAGTTTTTGACGTAAATGAAGAAGTAGTAAAAAATCCTTCATTAATTTTAAATGAAAGACCTTATGATAGTTGGATAATTAAGATAAGGATAGAGGATGTCGATATTATAAAAAGAACTTTCAAACCAATTCAAGAAGCATACAAGCAATTTGAGGAGGAGGCAAAAAGAGTTGTTAGATGATAAGGAAATAGTGTTAAGCGCATTAGAGAAGGTGGATAAGTTTTACGTTTACTTGGCTGGAATAAATAATAATGAAATACTTCTGGTTACTACGTTGAACGTTCCTAACGAAGTTGAGATTGAGGGAAAGAAGNTCAAGGTAGTTACATATCAACCTGATGATTATTTAAATCAAGTAGTAGAAAAAGAGTATGAGATTTTTCGAAAATACAAGATATACTATTTTGTAAAGGCTTATATGAGAAAAATACTTGACACGCTTTCCTCTGCTGAAGTTGAACGAATGAGTATTGATATTAAAGATAATCTCTCATAAATTTAAGTTTATAGTAAAAAATTAAAGAAAGAAAAGAGAGTACACTAATAAAAGTCCACAAATATGTATATGTAAATAAGNTTATAAGTAGAGGGGCTATTATGGAGCCAACTATACCGCTAGATTGCCAAAAGAAGTTAGCAAATCCAGTTACGCTACCACTCCGCTCTTTTCCCCCAATTACAGCTACTGCTGTAGAACTCGTTGGCGTTATAATAAACCTGAAGAAACCTAAAGCCAATGCGTCAATACCTATAACCATTACGTTCTTCGTAAATGAAAAAATAAGTAACGAGAAACTATACAAGCTTATGAACAATAGAAATGTTCTCTTAACACCTAACGATTTTATTATATATCCAGCTAGAATAGTAGAGAAAATTCCGGTTAATGCAGTGAGCGAGTATATTATACCTGCTACATATTCGTTTCTAACTACACCCAGTAAATATTTATAAAGATATAGAACAAGCACCCAATATGTTAAATAGAATAAAAAACCTCCAATTGAAATATATATGGAGTTCTTATCTCTAATTACGTCCTTAAACTTAATTATACTTTTCGTTAACTTCAATGAAGGAAGATAGAGGAGGGCTAAAATACCTAAAATTATGGAAAATACACTTATAAAATAGAATGAGAACTCCCAACTAAATGTTAAAGCTAGAAAAGGTATTACAATACCGGAAGCTACGATAGATAAGGGCCAAGCCATGCTATAAATACTCATGGCAATAGGTAAGTCTTTGTCATCAAAGGAGGTGCTGAGTAGTTTTACTGTAATAGGATATATCCAACCAGCAGAAAATCCCATTAGAAAGCTTGCGAGATATTCAACCGTAATGAGAGGAAAAGTTGCTGAGACAAACGACGTGACTGCTACACCTAATAAAGAGAGGAAAAGTAAGCGTTTCGCAGAAATACGATCCGCCAACGTTCCAGAAGGAATTTGGATTAGAATATAGCCTAGGAAGAAAAGTGCGAATATTATACTATCTTCAGTAGTAGTAGTCTTTAATGTGGAAAGAGGTGCCACAATACTCCAAGCGACTCTGGAAAAGTATGAGAGGAAAAATGATGATGCTGAGAGAAAAATTACTCTCTTCCCTTTCACAGCTTAAAAACATACTGGTAAGTTAAATAACCTTCGTGACTTACTACAAACTAGACAGAACATCGTTGGGTCTATCTTCTCTTTATTTATTATTCTAGTAGATAAAGAATTGATCATATTACTAATCTCTCTATCTTCTCTAATTTTCTGAATTTTATCCATACTATCTTTCTTATGCCTCTCATATGCGGTTATTGACATATTAACAGATTTACATGCCTCACGTAGTGATAAACCCTTACTCAGTAAGCTCATTACTAACATAACCTTCAAAGCTGGAACTACATTAACATATCCATCTTCACAAAATGTGGAGTAACGCATATATATTATCTCTCCGCAGAAACATTTAACAGCATTTATTATTAGCCTTTATAATTAACTATTAACAGTGTTTATCATAATAAGAAAATCTTGGAGAAGATAATTGAAATACACTTATATATATTTATGGACAAATGTATATTTGGATATACACGACTTTTTTAAGTAAGTAAGCTAAATAGATATATGGTGAAAAAGAAATGGCTGAAAAAGTTAGGTTCNCCGATGGAAGAGAAGTAGATATACATGACTTCGTAGCCTTCATGTATGGTCTATCTAAAAGCGATGTAGAGGTACTACACATATTATTGCAAAATGGAAAGATGACCACTGACGACCTATCTCAAAAATTAAACGTGACTAAAGCTTCTATAAGTAAAGCTTTGAATAACTTACTTGACAAAGGTTTAATACAGAGGGAAAAGGCTCCAGCTGAAAAAGAGGAAAGGAAAGGGAGACCAAATTACATATATTGGGTAGAAAAAGAGAGGTTATACAAGAAATTAGAAGCAGATCTAGAAAAACTTGCAGGTACAGTAAAGGACGCATTGCAAAAACACACTGCATTAGAAATAGTCATTTAAACTTTTTCAATCAAACATTTTTATATGGCTGAATTCAAGTCTATAAGACAAATTTTATCTATTCCTAACTTTGGTGTTTGTAGCCAGTGTGGGAAGGAGGTAGAGTATGCCGAATTTATCTTAGTACATAAAAACAGGGCTTATCTATTTTGTTCTAAATCATGCTTTAGAAAATGGTTAAGGGAAACTAGAGTACATTATGGCGATTGAGAAGTAGTTCCTTGCTGCTGTTGCTTCTTCTCTTCCTTCTTAGTTTCCTCCTTCTTTGGCTTTTTAATTCTCTCTATACTAATTTCGAAGAAGTACTTTACTTGATCACCTTCACACTGCTTAGTCATTAAAGTTTCAGACTTACTCAATGGGGTGCACTTTACTTGAGCTTCTCCTACTAGTTCATCTATAAACCTTCTTGCATTGACCAATTTTCTAAATTTCTTCTCTATTGTTATAGGTTCTTTTCCAGCTCTCTCAATCTTAGCCTTCAAATTATACTTTACAACTTTCATATTTCATCCTAATCCATACAAAGTTATAAGTTTGATTACATAATATACTTAGCATGTTACCAGTATTAACTACGAGCGGAATAATTTCAATCGTTATAGCGTTTTTGTTAGGGTTGCTAATAGGTTTTCTTGTGAAAAAGATCATACAAATAGGACTCATATTGCTTGCTATCGTTATAATACTGATCGCAGTTGGCTACATTACGCCTCAAGATGTGATAAACTTCTTACATACATTATCGGCAAAATTGCCTTCCGTAATTTCAAGCACTGAGAACTTGAAATCTATAATTCCATATACCTCAATAACATTCATTATAGGATTCATAATAGGGATAATAAAAGGGTAATTTCTACTTTAAAAGGGATAATATATCCTCTAATTTTTTCCTTAATTCTGAAATTTCTTCTTTCAGTTTTTCATTCTCANTAACGACATCTTTATACTTCTCTGCACATTGCTCTTCAGTAATGTACCTCAATATTCGCAAATTACTGAAAATTAATTTTTTATTTTGATTATCATATTCAGCATCTACTGATATTCTAATAACATCCAATTTACCTAGCTTCATCTCCTCCACAATTTTGGCATATAGTTGTTTATTTAGCTCACTCACATCTCTAATAATAACTTCCTTAGGTGCTATCTTGCTAAATGCAACCAATGCGACTCTCCTTAACTTATCAGCATATCTAGCAGCAATTATGAGACCGGTACTCAATTCAAACTTATTTTGACCTAATGCAGAAACCCTAGTGGTTGTTTGTTCATATTCTTCTGCTCTTTCCATATCACGGTTAATTTCTTCGCTCATCTATTACTATAATATTATTTTACAATAAAAATTTTATGGCATCTTAGTTTCCCTACCTAGACTATCCTTTGCTATAACTGTACCATCTTCTTTATATGTAACTTGCATGAGATTCTTAACTAATTCCAATACCTTAGATGGTTTCACGCAATTGATTTTGATCTCACTACAGATAGCCTCAACTATCCTATCTAAACTCCAAAGTGATAACGGAGCTTTCATTCGCCTAACAAGCACTATATCTGAAAACTCGTTACAGACTGAAAGGTTTAATTCCTTGCATCTATTCTTTAATTCATTATTCCCTAACGGAATTGTTTTTAGATTAACGCATGATCTCCATTGTATTACACTTCTAAATGCCTTAAAGGAATTTGAAACAGCGGAAATTTCATCTTGTCTTAAAAATCCTGACACTGCTGATGATAAGAAGGAAAAAATGGATTTTCTTATCCTTTCACAAGTAAAGTTATTCAAATTGAATTTAACGTTCTCAGGGAATTGCCCACAGACTACGTTAGAATCATAAAGTAGATAATAACAAATTGGATCACCTTTCTCGCATAGATCTATGAGGTTCTTTTCAGAAAGTACAATAGGTGAGTAGCCTAAACTTGCAAGCTCAAGCATTAAATATTTATCCTCAGTTATAGCGAAAACGTTTATATCTGAGATACCTTCTACGAAATCCTCTTGCCTTGTATAAGATCCGAAATATGCTAGTAGTTTAACTTTTTTGCAGATCTCTAAAATCTCACTCACATACAATACTACTTTGTGTTGCAAATATCTTTATCACTGACAGTCTTTTTTATAAACTAATTTTTTTGCTCGGAGTGAGTATGTTTATATATGCCAAGTAAATTTTCATACAAAGGTTCAGAAATATATTATTATCCTTTAAAAGAATTGGAAGAAAAAGGTTATAAAATAAGTGATCTACCCTATTCAATAAGAATACTTATTGAAAACGTTTACAGAAATTTAGATGGAAATAAGATAACAGAAGAAGACCTTGAGAATATAACTAAATGGAAGGTAGGAGAAGAATTGGCTTTTATGCCAACTAGAGTTGTAATGCAAGACTACACTGGAGTTCCCCTATTAGTTGATTTAGCAGCAATGAGAGAGAAGATGATTCAACTGAAGAAAGATCCCAAGATGATCAACCCAGTAGTTCCGGCAGACCTAGTCATAGATCATTCGGTACAGGTGGACTATTACGGTACAGTTTACTCACTAGAGTTCAATATGAAAAAAGAATTTGAAAGAAATTTGGAAAGATATCAATTTTTAAAATGGGCTCAAGGGGCATTTAGGAACTTAAGAATTGTGCCTCCAGGTAAAGGGATTATCCATCAAGTAAACCTAGAATACTTAAGTACTGTAGTCACAAAGGCTGAAGTAAAGGGTTTGTTAACTGCATTTCCAGAGGTAATTATTGGAACAGATTCGCACACTACAATGATTGAAGGTCTGGGAATCCTAGGATGGGGAGTTGGTGGATTAGAAGCAGAGGCTGTACTTTTAGGAGAGCCATACTACCTTAATGTACCAGAGGTAATAGGTGTAAGATTATCTGGAGAGATTCAAGAAGGAGTAACTCCCACTGATGTTGTTCTTTACATTACGGAGTTATTAAGGAAAAAGAACGTGGTAAGTAAATTCGTGGAATTCTTCGGACCATCTTTATCGCTACTTTCTGTACCAGATAGGGCTACTATAGCTAACATGACACCAGAGTACGGTGCAACAGCAGCGTACTTCCCGATTGATGATGTAACCGTAAGCTATCTTGAACTTACAAATAGAGATGGAGAATTCGTTAAGAAATATTCCCAACTACAAGATTTATTCTATGACGATTCTAGGAAGATAAGGTATACGGATGTAGTAGAAGTGGATTTAAGTAAGATAGAACCAGCAATAGCGGGACCTAGAAATCCTGATGAGAGAATAGTTTTAAGAGAAGTTAAAGGAAAACTAAGTAAGGAGAAGAAGAAAAAGGGCAAATATGTAGAGGACAACGCTGTGGTCTTGGCTGCAATTACTAGTTGTACAAACACTTCTAATCCAACTGTAATGTTAGGTGCTGGTATCTTAGCTAAAAAGGCTGTTGAAATGGGATTAAGAGTACCTACTTACATTAAAACGAGTACTGCTCCCGGATCACCAGTAGTAGCTGAATACTTAAGGGAAACCGAATTATTACCATATTTAGAGGCCTTAGGTTTTCACTTAGTTGGTTTCGGATGTACAACGTGTATAGGTAATGCAGGGCCTTTACCAAAGCATGTAGAGGAGGACATTAAGGAAAATGGTATCGAAACATATGGGGTAATTAGTGGAAATAGGAATTTTGAAGGCAGAATAAACCCATTATTAAAGGGTACTTTTCTAGCCTCTCCAATCTTAGTAGTTGCTTATGCGTTAGCGGGAAGAATTGATATAGACTTCTACAATGAGCCTATAGGATACGATCCCAATGGAAAACCAGTGTATTTAAGGGATATCTGGCCTTCCTTAAAAGAGATAAAAGCCTACATGAATATGGCCTTAAAGCCAGAACTGTACAAGAAGAATTCCAATATCTTTGAAGGAAATGAATTGTGGAACTCATTAAAGACCCCACAAGGAGATGTATACAGTTGGGATGAGAAGTCAACCTACATAAGACTACCCCCATGGTACACTGAAGAAAAGCAGGAGGAGTTAGATGATATAGTTAACGCTAGAATACTATTGTTACTGGGAGATAAGATAACTACTGATCACATTTCGCCAGCTGGTCCAATTACCCCTGACTCACCTGCAGGATTATACTTAAAGCAATTTGGTGTAAGTGATCTAAATACCTATGGTGCTAGAAGAGGTAACCATGAGGTAATGTTAAGAGGGGGATTTTTCAATCCTAAGATGAAGAATCTATTAGTGGAAAAAGAAGGAGGATATACTGTTCACTTCCCAGATAGAAGGATTGCTAGTATCTATGAAGTGGCAATGCAGTATAAAAAGGAGGGAGNTCCTCTAGTGATAGTAGCAGGTAAACAATATGGAAGTGGAAGTTCAAGAGATTGGGCAGCAAAGGTGACCAAATTGTTAGGAGTTAAGGCAGTTTTAGCTGAGAGTTTTGAGAGGATACATAGGAGTAACTTAGTGGCTATGGGTGTAATACCTATACAAATTCAAGACTGGAGAAGTCTAGGAATAAAGGGAGATGAGACTATTAACATAAAGGGTATTAAGGATCTTAAACCTAAGAAAGAATTAGTCATAGAGTTTGTGAAATCTAATGGGGAGAAAATAACTACCAAGGGAATTGCAAGAATAGATAACAACGTTGAACTAACATATGTCAAGAAAGGAGGAATATTAAATTATGTGCTCGAGAAATTCTTAGAAAATGAAAGGAAGAGTTAGAATAAGGGGGATTTATGCTACAGCGTTAACGTCAATTTTTTCTTCTCTTTCATATGAAATTGTACAACAATCTGTGGAGATAGCTGAGCGATTTATGCGGGAAGTAAATAATTTACCAGCAGACATTACCATAAAGGATTTTGAGTATGATAGAGGCAAGATTATCGTGATGGGAAATGGAACTATTGAGGAGGACCTACATGATGTATTTAAGTACTCATTCCACTGGAAAAGTCCTATCAAACTATACTCGGTAATAGAAGCAGACGAAAGTTGCACCTACGGTAACTTTAAAGTAGAACCATGCCTAGAAGAGGGAATCGTTATAAAACCGCCTTATGATGGAAAAATAGTATTAAGTGAGACTAAGGCTGTAAGTAAGTACGCAATGGTATGGAGAGGGAAGGGAGTAACTACTTTTTCTGAGCATATCAACAATGAGGAGGAAAGACTGAGGCTACTAACCTTAAGTTCACCTCTTAATAGAAAAGGATATAACGTAAAGTGGAGAAGTAATGCAAAATATGCAACACTAAACGAATTAAAGGAAGATCTAGAGAGATTAGTATTGAGGTATGAAAATAGGGAGTTTAGAGATCAAGGAGAGGATTTCTATTTAATAACCCTTTCATTACCGGATAAACTGCATTTAGATGAAGTCAGAAAGAGCATAGTTAACACTGTTAAGTACCATCATTTGTTAAAGTTAAGTTATAATAGGGAAGTGGACTCCTTAGAAAAGGATAAGGAAGGTTCTCCAGTTAAATTATTAGAAGCACTAATTTCCGATTTCATGAAGATTGAGCACATTAAGGCTGATGGAAAAGCGATCTACCTAAGAGGTGGGAAAGTAATTGAGAAGGAAGTTAATAATGACGGATATAGAATCACTCTTAGGCGTGAGATTAACGGTAATGGAGTTCTGGATGGTATAGGAAAAAGAATAGAGAATGGCGACTATGATATTGTAGAGTACAATTCTGATAAGTGGTATCAGATTCATAGGTATTATAGTGGTATAGATAACTCGTTAAAGGGAATCTATATTAATATATCAACACCACCAGAATTACTTAAAGGGAAAATAAGGTACTTAGATTTGGAAATTGATATTGCAATTAGAGATTCAGAAATAATAGTATTGGATGAGGATGAGCTAAACAAAAAAAGCATTTACATGTACTCTTCACTAGTAAATAAAGCTAAGGAAGTTGCTAATTATTTAATAGATTGTATTCAACAAAATAAGTTGATTTAATAGGATTATAGTCAAGATATTCTATAAAGTAAATGTCGTCATTGATTAAAAACTATTCAATCTTCTAGGAAAATATATAATGACAAATTAGCTTTTTGTTTAGTGTGATCAACGTTAAATAAGAAATAATTAAATATTACTAAGATGAGATATACATATGAAATTAAATGGAATTGACATTTCATCTATAATTTCAACTGAAACTAGTCACATAATAACTAGGTATGAGTTCGTGGATTCCTTGGCGGAGGAATTTCCAGCATATGTATCATATGATTTAAATAATAACGTTCTGCGAAAGCTCATAATATTTGATCCTCCAAAAATTGGTTTTAACTTCTATCCTAATTACAAATATACTGTAAAGATAATTAAAAGTACTGATAACTTGTATTCACTTAAAGGTAGTGATAAAGTACTGATAGCACTAAAAGCCTACAAAAAGGTCATAGGAGAAATGAGTGGATTGATGACAAAACTGCATTTTCTTGGAATAAAGAATGAAAGACTCTATCGAATGTTAATTTTAAATGACGTACCAATCATAGCGTCCAATAAAAAGGAATTGATGGACAAATTAATAGATTATTTAAAAGAAAATTATTATGTTAAAGTCTCTAATATACCTACAATTGTTGATGGGATTGAATATAAGGAAAGAAATGATATAAAGGTTTTAGACGTAGATTACGCTGCCATCATTCCCTAAGCTTTCTAGTAACCTCACTAGTAACTTCTTTTGATAGCCTTTTAGTCTGTTCAACAGTACCTATCCTTTTAGTGGTCTCTAATCCCTCTGACAACCTTCTAGTAGTCTCCATGAAGTCTATCCTCCTAGTCTGTTGGGCTATTTCATTTAGTTGATTAAGAGTTTTCGTAGCCTCAATCAATTGTTCAGCTTGAACTTGCTTAGCGTACTTATCCAACAGTTCGTAATACCTATATTCATTTATCACATCATTATTTATACCAGATACAAAGGTGTTTTGATCCTGCGCCCTCTTAACTTGAACAACTTGCAGTAACGATTCAAGTTTATTGGTTACTGGATCCTCATAATTGACTTTCACAGTTAAGAAGCTACCCTCATAATTGGCTGGTAAAATGGTTTCTCCAAAGATTTTGATAACATTTTCTATACCATTCACTTTTACGGGTGTTGTAGCGTAATTCAAAAGTTTCACATTACCCTCAGCAGCTATATCAACTGTAACGTTCTTTGCAGCTATTTGCGTTACAGCCTTTTGAGGAAGCTTTTGAGGTATCTCATTAGCATCTGAAATATGATACATTACTCCACTTGTCTTATCGCTAATATTCTGTAACAATTGTTCATTGTAATCATCTCCAATTCCGAAGGAATACACTTGCATTTTTTCGAAATAAGGTAACTTTAGATAGTTCCNCACATTCGTCTCATCAGTTGGGTTACCATCAGTTAGCAGTAATAGGTAAGTTGGCATTTGATACTTCTTTGCTAAACTATTTGCAGTTAAGATAGCTGTGTAAAGTGCAGTTTGCCCTCCTGCAGCTATCTGTAGTATCTCATTGGTTAAGTCTAGAGGGTCAACGAATTCCTTAATCACGTTCACATTTGATGAGAAAGTTATGAAGGAAACCTTATTACCCTTAGGTATTCTCTTAAATAGCTCTATGGCACCTTGTTTAGCTAACTCTATTTTATATCCAGTCATGGACCCACTAGTATCAAGGGCCACAATGTAATGGAAGCCCGTAGCTGAACCCAATTTCTCTGGAACTAATAATACCTTGAAAATGTACCTAACATCTCCGCTAAATGAGTACTTATGACTTGTATCTACTCTTAATGAAAGAGTCACATCACATCACCTAAACATACGCGTAATCAAATCTCCCCTCTTTTCTCATAACTAAAATTCCAGCCCTCATGTGATGATACCTACTGGAAAAAACCGTAATTACTTTACCACTCATGTCAGTCCTAAAACCATCTGCTACTTCATGCCCTCTTATTATACCTTTTAAAGAATTATTCTCCAAGAAATTATCAACGACACGTTTTCCAAAGAAATATATTCCCTCCCCCCTTATACTAGGTAAGAAGTCTAAATCGTCAATTCCTTCTCTCGGATCGTTCCACAATAATTGAAAGGCTATCGGGTTATCTGGATTTACGTCTGGTCTGGGTAATTTCTTAATCTCCTCAACTTTCTCTAAACCCATTGGCAAACCTCCATGAACGCAAAAATACCCATTAACTGCAGCAGCATAGGGCATATAGGAGAAAAGCTCAATAAACATTTCGTAGTTTTCTTCCCCCAATTTTTCCTTAACCTCCTCCTTAAATCCATAATACTCATTGGTTATTGGACTCTCGTGATTCCCTCTCAATACTATATACTTATTAGGATTCTCTACCATCTTACGTAAGATTAAGAGTAAGTTTCCCAATTGATCCTCTCCCCTATCAACGTAATCCCCCAAAAACACTACTAAATCAGCGTTATCAGCGAAATCGGAAAAAACCTTACTGGAAACGTCAATTGCACCGTGAGTATCTCCAACAAAAATCACGTTACCGTTGACTTCAAAATTTCCCGCAAATGGGGAATCGTATTTGGATTTATACATTTCAACAGCACTACCCACAACGCTCTTAACTTCATCTAAATTCATCATTCTCCCACAATTCTCACTACAGTATTATTACCTAGTTTTATAATTGAATTAGGCTGAACCCTAACCTTCCCCTTCACTGGCTGAAATACTTTTCCATCATAGATATAAGTACCATTAGTGCTGTTCAGATCCTCTAGGTACAACTCGTTGTTCTCAAAACTAATAATTGCGTGTTTTCTAGATACCTCGGGATCTGGGATAACTATTACGTTTTCTGGACTTCTACCTATGGATATTGAGGGAAATATATCGAAATCTAGGGGTAATTTAGTCTTATTAAATGCTGGATTAGGAGTATTGATGAAAAGGAGATAATATTTACTTACAGTAGTTGCAGCTGGCTGAGGCTGTTCAAGTTTTGGTTCACTAGGCTGTTCAACTACCACTTGCTGAGGTGTCTGTTGCTCGGCTGCTGGCTGTTGTTCTGATGTTGTAGATTGTTGAGCAAGTTGTTGCTC
>JGI26468J51210_100066_pt1 | contig 27814 bp, 27 predicted proteins | sample Arccon2NAG2MetaG_FD_51210 | JGI IMG/M metagenome (IMG submission 51210)
TGATGATTTATTCTATCTAAAAGATTTTCTATTTAAATCAATAGAACCGCTTATTAATAATATAGATTTATTTTCAAGGAGGTGATTTTGGGTCTACCGTGAAAGGAAATTACGATGGCTATCTGGATACAAGAATTCTAAACCAGTAAGAATAGGAAACGGGGCTTCTTCTCAGATTCAATTAGATATCGAAGGATTTTTCATTTCGGCTCTTTATAAATATGTAAAGTTGACTAATGATCAAGTGTTTCTGAAAGACGTTTTTAGTAAAGTGAAGTACATTGGGGACTGGATAGCAGAGAATTGGAGCTTAAAAGATTCTGGTATTTGGGAGGATAGGGGGAATCCTCAACACTATACTCACTCTAAAATTATGATGTGGATAGCACTGGATAAAATAGGGAAACTAGCAAACTTAATCGGATATGCTGACATTTGGGCTAAAGAGAGGGATAAGCTTAGAAACTGGATATTCACTAACTGTGTAAAGAACAATTATTTTATCAGATATTGTGGGAATACTGATGATGTAGATTCATCATTACTATCAGCATCATTATATGGGTTTATTGAAGTTAACGATAATATATTTATTAATACCCTGACGAAAATTGAAAATGACCTAAAAACTGATGTATTTGTGAAAAGATACAAGACCGATTTCATGGGAGAAGCGAAACACCCATTTTTACTGACTACAGTATGGCTTGCTAGAGTTTATATGCGATTAGAAAAAATAGATGGTGCTATAGAAATATTGGATAAGATCAATAAGATTTCAAGAGAACTACATTTAGTGGGTGAACATATCGACGTAGAAAAAGGGGAGTTTACTGGCAACTTTCCTCAAATTTTTGTACATGGGCAGTTAGTAATTGCAATAAAAGAGCTTAACGAGATGTTAACTGATAAAAATATTATATAGATAAGAAAGTAAGATTAGATTAGTGATAAGGCCAGAATTATGCATAAGGTGTAGAGGAGCAAAGTACCTTTGCGGTCTTTCATACTGTCCAATCATAGTTAATACTAAAACGGTAAGAATAGATTTCAAGGAGGTATATGGTTCTTCCCCACCAACCGTCTTTGTAGGTAGATTTAGTTATCCCAAAATTACAATTTATCCCTCTACTCCGCCAATTTTGGGTGATACAACTAAGTTTGAAGACTCCAAATATTGGCTTAATACTGACTTAAGTGAGTTCTTATCGATGAGGCTTTCCTTAGTTAGAGGTGGTGTCAAATATCACAGAGATGATGCAAGATTACCAGATAGGTTTTTACTGGATATTCAGAGTATAACAATATCATCGAGACCAGTTGAATTGGATTTAAGGCTGAAGAGAATACCTTCTGGAGGTATTTTAGATGAAAGTCTGCCACCTCTAGGTCCTTCAGCACCATTGGAAAAGCTTGAAATAGCTACATTGCCTCCTCCCTTAGCAGTAGTAGAGAAGGTTTATGATGATAACGATATGAGAGCTAAAGATGGTATAATGAAATTATATAATGCAGGGATTGACGTAGAAAAAATATCCAGGATATTAAGTATTGGTGGAATTGGGAAGGAAAGAAAATTAGTACCTACTAGATGGAGTATAACAGCAGTGGATAAGGCTATTTCCGATACTCTAATTGAGAATATAAAGAGTTATGACACGATAGACAAGGTTGAAGTATATTTCAGAAAACATAATAAGAATATTTTCATCGCAATTCTTCTTCCTAGAGATTGGAGCTTTGAATGGGGAGAAGCCTGGTATCCTGGAAGTACTTGGAATAAGTTTGGCAACTATGTTGATATAGAAGTGGATAACGAAAGGTATCATGGTAGATCTGATTATCCAGAAATAGGTGGCTGTTATTACGCTTCTAGATTAGGGGTGACGGAATTCTTGGCAAGCAGAAAGAGACAAGCCACTGCAATACTATGGAGGGAAATATATGGAGGATTCAACTTGCCAGTAGGTGTTTGGTTTGTTAGGGAAAACGTTAGGGAAATGTTTAAAGGCAAGCCAGTAGTATTTGACGACATAACTACTGCCTTAAATTTCGTTAAGAGATTATTAAGGTCTGATTTAAAGCAGTGGTTAAGCAAGTCATTACTCTCCTTTAATACCATTGATAAGTGGTTAAAATGATTGTAAAGTCCATTAGGGTGAAATCTGCTTTAAGTAAATCTGGATTGAAAGAGTTAAACTATAGTCTAAATCCTTATTTAGGTTGTGTATTTTCTTGCCCCTATTGTTATGCCCCCAATTTCACTCCAGATAGGGAGGCTTCAGAAAATTGGGGGAAAGTTGTAGCCGTTAAGGAGAACTTGCTTGAGGTTTTAGAGAGAGAAGTGAAAATCTATAAGAGGGGAGTAGTTGGGATATCCACGATAACTGATGCTTATCAACCAATAGAGGCTTTAAGAAAGCTCACTAGGGAAAGTCTAAAGATATTATTAAAAAATGGTTTCAGAGTTTCAATTCAGACCAAGTCACCCTTAATTTTAAGGGATATTGACTTACTCTTAGAATACAAGGATAGAGTTGATGTTGGATTTACAGTTACTAGTTTAAATAATAAGTTAGAACTTAACGCACCTCCAGCTAAAGGTAGATTGAGAGCCTTAGAGAAACTCAGTAATGAAGGGCTAGAAACTTGGATTTTCCTAGGGCCTATTATTCAAGGTGTAAATGATGCTGAGATAGAGAATATAATCCGAGAAATTTCAAATATTAAGGTAAGGGTAATTTTCGNCAGTTTCCATTACTATAGGGNGTTAAAATTTAAGGAGGGTTCTACGCAGTGGTGGGTTAATTTGAGGAATAGAATATTGGAGAATTGTAAGAGATATGGTATGGAATGCCATGAAGAAAGTGAGNATTGGATTTATGAAAAAAGAAGATATTATAAAACTTTTTAGCCTTAGATTCCAGCTACTTCTCTTAATGTCTTAAATATTTGATTGAAATCTGCCTCAGTAAGTCTAACGAACACTCCATAATTTCCCATTACGCATACTACATACTCTCCTGCAGCTACAGCCCACCCTAAGAATGGNGTCCATCTCATTCCAGAAATCTTTGTGAAAGACTCTGCTTCCACAGTTCCCATTAAAGTGTTAGCTGCTACCATCTTTGCTATCATCTCAGCCATCTCCTTAGGCATTGGTCCCTTATACTCTACAAGTTTTCCATCTGGTGTATATTCTCCAGCAGCTATTGCTCCTTTTAATTGCATTAGTTTATCGAGCTTTTCACTCATTTTTTCACCTCTACTAAATATTAGATAAATCATTTTAATAAATTTTATGATTAAACATTATAAAAAAGTATAACATATCAAGTTTTATTTTATTTATTTTCTCTAAAGTTTAACAAAATAACGTATAAAATCATCCTAAAGTTTACGTCGATAAAATGTCATAAAGTTTAAATATTAGTCTATTTTTAATAAAAATTAAGATAAAATCATCCTTCCTCCAGATATCTAAATATCCATGAAGCAATTAAGAGTATAATCCCTGCAACTATAAAATCTATACCGTAACTAATATAGTGCGTGATATAACCAGATAAAAGTGACCCCACAAATAATGATATCCCTACTACTGTACTATAAACTCCAAGTCCAGTTCCTTGTCTTCTCTCCCCAACAATTTTGAATATTAAGGTAGTAGATGAGGAGTAAAATACTGCATAGGCAATTCCGGCTGCCAATGGATAGAATATTAATCCAGAGATTAATATTGGAATACCTAAAAATAGTTGGGCAAATATACCAAGTAAAACGTATNACACACCTCTCAGGATAAGTGAAATGTATGCTAATCCTTTCTCATCTTTATTCTCCAGTAACGTTGAGGATATCCTAAATCCTAAAATTTGAAATATCATACCAACGCTTATTACAGCCAACACTTCAGATTTATTTAATCCCTTCACGTACAAACCTGCTGGATATACAGTATTGAATATTCCGCTGCTTATGTAAAATAACACTATTCCTAAGTAAAGTAGAGGAATGTAATTAAGGGGTTTCCTAAATAATCTACTCACGGAAAACATTTTAAAGTGATGAATATTAGGTAGATGAAGGAACATCATTGGCAAGTGTCTCATTCTAGTCAAAAACGATTCCTTATTGTGTATAATAGCTGCCCTTTCAAATGTAATTATGGGTTTAGGTAGTATTTTTACACTTGCAATTAACGTAGCCAGTACTGAAAATCCCAGTATTTCCTCTATTTGGTCAATTCTTAAGAGAATTACTAGAAAAGTCGAAACAACCAATCCTAGCAAGACACCTATAGAGGAGAGTAAAGAGAATCTTGAGAAGAGAGAGCCCCAGTGTTTTTTCTCAGCGGACTCCATTATTAGTAAATTGAATGGTGTTGTTGACGCAGTGCTCATAAATGTAATTAAAGCGTAATTTAAGGTAATTAATGAGATACTTTTCATGAAGGGCATTACAATAAGGGGAATTGAAACTCCAGCTAAGCTTAGCAATATTTGTTTCTTTCTATCCATCTTGTCAGCTAGGAATCCCCATATTATTGAAGCTGGAATTAGAACAGCGTTACTTAAGGAGATAGCGTATGCTACGTCAATTGCATTCCCTCCAAGCGAAAGAATCTGTAATGTTACTAACGTGGATAAAGGACCTATTGAAGCATTATAAGGTATCACTAGATACATCCATCTGGTATCCTTATACTTAATCATTACTTGTTTTAGCCACAATGTAATGTTTAAAAGTTTTATTGTAAAGTTTAACGAAAAGTAGATCCTTGTATAAGTTTAAATTTTTTAAATATGAAAAACAAGAGGATGCTCAGACAGAAAATAAATTTAATCCCAGTCCGAATGTGAAAGTGTATGAAAATAAAAAAGGGAGATACAGAAGCTGAAATTTTAACAAAAGGTGCATATCTTAATGCATTTAGAATAGGAAGTAAAGATATGATATTAAAGGGTGATCTGGAGAGACCAACAAGGGGTGGTATGGCGATTCTAATACCATATTCAAATAGAGTGAAAAATGCAGAGTATATATTTGAGGGAGTAAAATATACCTTACCTCAAAATAGGGAGGGAAATGCAATACATGGACTAGTAATGGACAAGGAATTCAGCGTGGTAACCAAAAGTGACGATAGCGTTAGTTTGGAGCATGTTTTAGAACATGAAGGATATCCTTCTAGACTGGATTGTTTAATAACCTACAAGGTTTTCAAATATGGTCTTAGGACAAAGATAGTTGTAAGAAATGTGGGAAATAAAAGAGCCCCGTTGACAGTTGGCGCGCATCCTTACTTTATTACAGCTGACGATTGGAGGATAATAGTGGAAAAGGAGGAAAGCGTAAAGAAGTGTGTAAGTTTCAATAAAATTCCCACTGGGGAATTGATAAAGACTAAACTTGAGCATACTGATTATGATGATTGTTTCTTGATAAGTGGAAGTATTCAGTTACATTCCTCNTACTCAAAAGTTAGAATTACAAGACGAAACATGCCGTTTGTCCAAATATATACTGGTATAAGGGGCACAGTTGCGATAGAACCTATGAGTGGTGCTCCAGATGCGTATCACAATGGTTTAGGACTTAAAATATTGGAGCCAAATGAAAGCTCATATTTTGCGTTTGCGTTTCGTTTCCACTAAACGTTTTTATATATAGGTAATCTTCTATATAAATCAATAAGGTTTATATTTTAAAATTATATATTAGATTTATGCCCTATGCAGAAGAAATNGAAGTGAAAGCTAATAGATCTCAGTTATTGTCGTTCTTTATAGACCCAGTGAGGTTTACTGGAATATTAGGTCATCTGATGATTGTCAATATATTTGATAAGAGTGAAAATAAATTTGTGACAATGGGTAGTCTAAAAAATCCAGAGAATAGGTTCAAAGTTCTCTATGTAATTGGAGATCCTGAATCACGAGTGACAATGTTCTCGGGTACAATGGAAGGACCTATGCTTACATTTAATACTATTACATATAAAGGGGAAGGGGATAATGGGAAATTAACATGGAAGACAGATCTCATTTTGACAGAATTAGGTAGACTAACAAGAATAAAAGTGGTTGTTGATGCGAAGCAAAGCTTCGGTTTCCTAGATAAAGTCAGAATGGGAGATTTTGATTTTGCAACACATTTAGTAAAAGAGCACATAGCACCATTTCTAAGATTTTATTTCAAGCCTTCTATAAACGAAGAAACTCCAACCCTTAATGAGGTATTTAGATTTAGAGGAAGCGTTGAAGAGGTTATATTGAAATTAAGGGAAGTTATAATAAATATTAAACAAGGAGGTATAATTATTCTTGGAGAAGATTATAATATAATGACATCAATTGTCAATGGAGAAGTTTCTCATGCACAGATAAATAACATGGATGTGAATGGAAATGAGGTATTCGCATATTTGCTTAAGGCTAGCGGAAATGTAGAATTAATCGCGTATGAGATTTCTTTAGATGATTTAATATTTAAGAACTTAAAAAAGAGACTGGAAGAAGTAAAAGCTAGATCATGATGTTTTTTGTGTAATTCTACAAGATGCTGAGCTACTTATTAATCTAGGTGCAATCTGTTCTGTGATTAAATATACCTCATAATCCCTTTCTTTGGACAAGTATTCAACGTTAGCTTCAGAGAAAACTAAAATGTCAAATCCCTGCTTACTAATTATGTAAATTTCATCATTATTGACAATGTCCGTAGGTACTACATTTCCTATCTCCTTTATCATTTCAATTTCGTAGGTCCCAGTTCTATCAACTACCCTAAATGTTTTAGAATAGTTTGAGCTAGATATCAATACGTAAATATCTTTCCCGAATCCCTCTTTAGCTAAATTCTCATACGCTTTTAGAACATCGAGTAGAATATTTCCAGAAATATTCCAATCAGATGCGGTTATTTGCGAGCCCATTTTTAGAGGGGATAACAGATGATTCTTTAGCAATAGTTGATTCTCTGTCTTAGCAAAAGATTTACCAGCCACTATAGCTGTCCTTCTTGAATCGTTCTTCTGACCCGAATAAAATTTAACTTGAGAACTAATTAATGGAACTTCATATAGTGTCACACTTTTGCTTTGAACCGTATCACCCGAATCTTCTTTTACTTCTGAAAAAGGTACAGTAGTAGATTCATATTTTATCATATTTCCTATATTTCTTACTACTCTATTTGACATAATTCCCTCAATTATCCAGCTCACTATAGGGTCTTTACGACTCTCGCTAGGTGTGGGCTGAATTAAAGGAAAATCCTTACTTTCTCCAATTAGTTTGGAGGCTTCTTCCCATCCCTTTTTAAAATAACTGAAATCCTCTGGAGAAAGTTGGTATAGCAATCTTAGGAATTCCCCAAAATGAGTCATCTCCTCCCTAGTTATATCCTCATGTACTTTTCTTAACTTCTCGTCATCTATATATTTATTTTGTTGTAAATAAAAGTTTATAGCATCGATCTCAGCAGCTATCGCATTTCTTATAGCTCTGACAGCTTCCTCTTTGTCAAATTTTTCTTTTCTAGTTAAAGTAGAGGGGTCATTAGAGAACAAAGACTTAACACCCCTATATTTTATAATATTATATATAAAAATTATGATGTCTCCTTAAGTTTTCTCTTATCATACTAAATTCCTCTTACTCTAAAGGGCGAGGCTTTCTGTCTCATTCCTTGTAAACGTTTGATATTGATCAAAAAGGATCTTTATTCTCTCTTCTAACAGAAATATGTCACCATTTAATATTTTTACAACTTCTAGTGTAGGAATATTTAGGGCATATATGTCATTAATATTAATATTGATATTAGTTATTATGAATCTACCCCTAACCTTATATATTTTCTTCTCATGTTCAACTTCCTCAACTTTACTTAACAATTTCAATTCCTCCTCATTATGTAATCTTCCGTCATTTGAGAATACTACATCTCCTAAGAATACTTGATTATCCGCAATGAAGAACAAACCCACTACTAGNCTCTTTCCGTCAATTTCTATTCTCTTTCCTCTTGGATGAACGTAGCTTATCCCAAACTCTTTACTTATATTACTTAGTAAATCCCTAACCTTCTTTTCAAATTCCTTAGCATCATCTTCCGGATTCCTCAAGCTAGTGTATTTCCTTAATTCGTTTCTAATACACTCCACGTCATTTTTCTCGCAAACTTTTTCAACTTTATCCATTTCATTTCGTATAAATTGTAATATTGAACTCACATTGGTTATCTCCTTACTACTCCACAATGTAATAATTATGGGTAAAATATTCTCTCCTAGATCCTTACAATACGCCTCAACAATTTCCTTTATGTCCTCAGTTGTTAAGGCGTCATCAAGGTGAATTCTGCTCTCCTCAATCCTCCTTCTTATTGCTAGGTCAGAAATCTTGCTGTAAGCTTCAGTAGGCATTGCCATAACTATTGGTATCTCGAGCCCTGCATTGATTAGTCTGTGTATTAGGCTTAAGTGATAGTCCCTTATTTCATCAACTAGTAAGACTGGCTTACCCAAATTCTTCATATCTCTTAACGCATTTATCATTCCATCAAAATTNCTTTCGTAGTTAAAACAGTAAACCCTCAAAAANAGATTGTTGTATTTATTACAAATCTTCAATAACCAATCCTCAAATTTAACTCCAGTTATTTTTTTCCAAAACGAATATCCAAGCTTCCCCTTTACCTTTTGTAATTCGNGTAGAACCTTTTCCCTCAATTCGAACTGATTAATCTTGGTCCAAAATTCCTCATCTATACTTTGCTTATTAGCTAAGTCTAGATAAATCGTTAAGTTATTACTTTTCGTTATTTCCTCTATTTTCTTAAGCAATGTAGTCTTTCCCATTCCTGGCTGTCCAACTACTGATGCTACTTCGTTATTTCTTACCACATCCAATGCCTTTTCCAGGTACTTCCTATAAGTTGGACCTACTAATATGNCACTTTTAGATGACCAGGTGGTTACAGTTACTCTAGGTATTTCACAAACCATGTTTATCTCCTTCTTTTAATTATTCCNTAAGTCACGCCCTTTCTCGTAAATCCCTCATCTCCTCCTGCTATCAAATCATAATTTTCCTCTATGTATTTTCTAAATTTCGAGTAGAATTCTTCCTTAGAAAGTCCGAGTTCTATCCTTATTCTCTCTAAAGGCGCATATCCTAAAGAATCCTTTATCCTATCATAAGCTTCATCAAAATCCTTATATGAAAAACTCTTTGATTCTATTAATTTCTGTAATAGATCTAGCACTCTGTGAATCTCATCCCTTAATATTTTCAACTCCTCTGCTATGTTTANACTATCTATTGGCTCAAAACTAACTTTACCCTTATTTTCAACTCTTCTTATTTTTTTCTCCTTCTCTAATTCCTCAAGTACTTTTGCGATGCTTTCGTCCTTAAATTTTCTCTTAATCTTAGATATTGAAACGGGTTTCTGTGAATTTTTATACTCATTCAGTATAAGAGTAAAAACGTCATCCTTACTGATCATGGTAATGGGTTTAGTTCCAAAAGGTTCATAAGGCTTACAGCCCTTAATACTAGCTTTAAACGCTTAAAAAGATATAAGCAAAAAGTGGTCATAATTTCCTTCCATCCTTTTCCCCAATCCTTCACCTTTAGGCTCTAACGGATGAAGAATATAGTGTATGTTCTTCTCGACGTCTTAAATTACGTATGTATTCAAACCAAAACCTTAATACCATCAGCTAAAGGCTTTTGAGAAAAAATTACTGGTTTAGCCAGTGATTCAGAGAGGTCTCTGAAGAATAAAAATTTTGTATTCTCATTATAATCTTATCTTCTACCATTATCCCAAAAGATATTTTCTTACAAATATTTTTATGTCCTTAACTTTTCTTAGAGATTTTAAATTTGCTACAATACTATCAACTTTTGTACTATCCTTTTTTCCTATATTTATACTTTCAGCTTCACTTATACCTAATTGACTTAAATAGTATAGTCTATCCTTTTTTAGGATCAGACCCCTTTTTGATAGGCTATGTAAACGAGAATCTATTCTAGGACTATATATAAAGTGTCTTTTATTCCATTTAATTGAAAAAATTGGATTTTGTACATTATAATGTCTAGATAAATAATCGTAGAGTAAAAATGACAGCACGAAAAGCCTAGTCTTGTCAACTCCTTCACCATATTTGTATATTGTAAATAGTGTTAGCGAATCGACTGTCATGTGATAAATCACCTCTTGTTCTCGGCACAACTTTTCTACGTTACTTTCAGCTACCGACTTCAAAATATAATAAAGGGAAGTCCAAGATCCATAAATTTCAATCTCATCTAAAGCCTCCTTCAAAAGTTGTTGTAATCTATTCATTAAACTAGCCTCTCCTCTAGTTCTACTATGGCCATTACTAATCCTGCATGGGGAAACGCTTGAGGAAAGTTCCCTCTGGGTTCACAAGTATTTTGATCTAGGTGTTCAGCAAGTAATAATGATGATGTGGAACAGCTTATTAGTTTCTCAATTACTTTTTTCGCCTTGCCTATTTCTCCTAATCTAATATAAACCCTGGTTAGCCATGTCGATACTAAGGTAAAAGGATGCTTCGCACTCCCCATAAAGTCATCCTTATATCTTAATAAAAAACCATCTGAAATCATTAAATCTTTCTCGATTTTTTCATGTGTCTTTAAAAATCTAGGATCTTTAGCATCTATAAAGTCGTATAATGGTAAGGTAAGCAATGCAGAATCCACTGAATCACTTCCGTAATACCTCGTAAAGTAACCAAGTTTTTCTGAGTATCCATTATCAAGAACGTCCTTTCTAATTTCTTCAGCGATACTAATCCACTCCTCAGCCTCGTTCTTATATCCTAATTCCTTTGCGAGTTTACTAGCCCTATCAAGTGCTACCCAATTCATAACTTTAGTATGTGTGAAATGTTCCTCTACCCCTCTTTGCTCCCATAAATCAGTACTTTTCCATTTCCAACTCTTCTTGGTCCATTCAGCTATTGCCTCTATAGCCCACCATATTTCGTTAACATATTTCGAATCTTTACTGGTATTGTAATATTCATATAATGCATTCATATAGGCACCTTCAACGTCCATTTGTATTTGCATATAAGCTGCATTTCCAACTCTAACTGGAAACGATTTCTTATGGCCCTCGAGCCAATCCAGAATTTCCTCTGCAGGTGGTGCAGTTCCATCTATTGTGTAAAGCGGATGATCAAANCTCTTAGATGATGGATCTACCATTGCAGTTAGAAAGCTTATTATATCCCTAGCCTTTACTAGCAATCCTGCCTTTATTAATGCTTCAGCTGAATATGACGCATCTCTAATCCAAACATATCTATAATCCCAATTTCTNGACCCACCAATTATCTCTGGAAGAGAAGTAGTTGGAGCTGCTATAATTCCTCCAGACGGTTCATAAATTAAGCCAAGAAGTACCAGTAATGACCTATAATACGCGTCCCTATATATGTTANCCTTTTTAGCGTTCTCTAACCTTCCTTTCCAATATTTTATAGCCTTGTTTAAGGCTTCATATGGTTCGGAATAGACAAAGCCCTTATTACTGAATAGACCATATCGTAAATCCTTGGAGTAAAGTAAGTATATATAACCTTTACCTTTCTTCAACGTGAACTCAGTATTATCAAGNGGTATATATTCACCTCCTATCAGTATTTCTATACCTTCTTTAGATTTAGGATTTCTAAATATTAAGCCCCTTCTAGCTTTAATTATAGCTGGTGTTACAAGGCCATATTCAAAAAATGGCTTTATATCTACTTTTAAATCTATTTCACTCTCATATATTCGTATAATTCCCGATAATGATAAGGGTAAGAAGTCTAATATTTCAGCCTTACCTTTCTCACTTTTGAATGCAGTCCTTAAAATCAATGTATTTTCAACATAATCCTCATGGATTATGTCGTATTTTTCATCTGCTGGCCTTATACTGAAATATCCTCCTCTTTCTTCATCCAAAATTCTTGTGAAAATTGATGAAGAATCAAATTTAGGTAATGGTAACCATTCAACACTACCGTTTTTTATTAAAGCTGACGTAATGCCATTGGAAAGAAATTCGTAGTATCTTATCACGCGAATAGTAGAGAGTTTGTCCTAAAAAATTTTAGTCTTAAGTGTTATACTTGCTCAAGTTATAAAGGGCAAGGTAAAATTGGGTAATGATAACGTGTGAACTAATAACTTATGGGTTGACTTATGCTGACCTTAACCTTTAAAGTCTGAGGAAGTATAATAGTTGAATGTCTAATGGTAAAACATCAGCAAATTTTCATTCGCTAATAACAATAGATGCTTTATTTTATCCCTATTAAAATGATGGGCACAGAACTGACTTTTCCCCACCACCCTAAAGGGTTTCGGTTTTAATATTTTTAAGGTTCTCTCAATAAGGCTGATGAACACAATAGATATAAATTTGTATATTGATTTGCCCTTATTTCAAGATAAACATAAATGGATAAATATGGAAAGGAATAGTATGTTTAGCGTTGCTATTAATACTCAAACACCACCAATAAGATTTACATTAACATACAGAGATTTATTGGAAAAGTATGGCTATCTGGAGCCTCCAATAGATCTTGGTTTATTAAGTAATGAGGATTATCACACTTCAGTTGGTGGAGTTGCGAAAATGATGTTGAGTCTCATAAACGCTAATGCCTTCTCGAAATCTAGATGGGTCTCATTAGGACCGGGTTACCCTCCATCGGTAAAAATGACTAGTACTGAAGTTCATTTCGTAGATCTAGAAGCTAAATCTTTAGCGAATTATACTAGATTTAAAGAGGGTCTATATAATGAAGCTCACGGACTAGGTAAATATGAACTTGTAGGAGAAGAGTATATAGCTTATGCAAATTATAATTGGCTTTCAGCTCAGAAATTATTGGAATTTTATAAAGACACAGATATCTATTTTATAAATGACTTTCAACAGTTATTGGTAGGGGGAATAATTGGACCTTCTGCTCCGGCGGTTTTATGGTATCATATACCCTTTGTTCCAGAGAATTTAAGCAAAAAATTAAGGGAATTTCTGATTAAAGCATTTGAGAGNTTCGATCTAGTGATCTTAAGCACAAAAAGGGATCTGGAAGGTCTANTAAGAACTGGAGCTAAAGTCAAAGTTAAACAAATTTACCCATTCATAGACCCTTCAGATTATAAGACAGTTGGAAAGAAGGAGATTCAATACGTCGAGGATAAGTATGGATTTAAGGGTGATGATAAGGTAGTTTTAGTTGTTGCGAGAATGGATCCAATGAAAAGTCANGACTTGGCGATATCCGCAATAAAGAATGTTGACGCTAAATTAGTATTAGCTGGGGATGGTAGTTTTACCAGTAGGACTCTGGGGCATGATAAGGGAAGTATGTGGGTAAGTAGGTTAAAGGAATTAGCGAGGAGCTTAGGAGTACAGAATAAGGTCGTATTTACCGGCTATGTGCCAGATGATGAATTATTTGCACTTTATCAAAGGGCTAACGTGGTTCTTTTACCTTCTAGGATAGAGGGATTTGGGCTAGCAGTATGTGAAGGTTGGGTTTACGGAAAACCAGCAGTCGTAAGTAGTGGTACTGGGGTTAGTGAACTAATTATAGAGGGAGGAAATGGTTTCGTATTTAAATCCGGAAATGTTGAAGAATTGGCTGAAAAACTAAAGTTAGCACTAAAGGATGAGAAGGTTGGATCACTAGGACGAGAAACCGTTAAGANGTGCTCAGTGAACAATGCTGTAAATGAACTGAGGGAAGCATTTGACCTAGCGTCTGAAGAGTATAAGAAATAACGTTACTGATTATCGAGCATGGATTTTAACTTCTCCCACACGTTATCTATATATTGCTCTAAAATCTTTATTTGATCCTCTGTCAATCTCTTGAATCTTCCTTGAACACTCAGAAAGTCTCTTATAGGTCTTCTAGTTCTTCTGTCAAGACAATGTAAACTTTCTGAACTAATGCTTAATTTTCCATTATAGTATTCAAAGAGTGGCCAATAGCAAGTCTGTACTGCCAATTTTGCCACTTCAGCAGTTTTTGAAGGATCAAATAACCAACCGTAAGGATCAGGAGTTAGGACGTGAATATATTTGAAACCTTCGACTTGCTTGGCTTTATTTAACTTCTCTATATAATCATGTGGATATCCTACAGATGCAGTAGCCACATAAGGTACGTTATGCGCTATCATTAATAATGGCAAGTTTTTCTTATTTTCCTTTTTTCCCTCTGGAGTTGTAGTAGTAATTGCTCCAAAGGGAGTTGAGCCACTTCTCTGCCCTCCACTATTCATATAGGCCTCGTTATCCACAGTAAGGTAGAGTATATTATCATTTCTCTCAGCAGCTCCGCTTAATGATGCAAATCCTATATCAGCACTTCCTCCATCTCCAGCCCAAACCACTACAGTGACATTCTTACCTCTTTGTNTATACGCTCTAGCCAAACCAGCAGCCGTAGCTGGACCAGCCGCAAAGGCAACGTTCACAGTAGGGAAGTTGTAAGCATTATAAGGCGCATTTCCTTGTATTACTGAGGAACATCCCGCAACTACTACTAGAACCATATCTTTACCTAGTCCCATTCCTAGCATTCTCATTGCCATATTCTCTGGGCAGCCGGGACAAGCTGAAGTCCCGGATAAGATACCATTATGCTTATTCAATATCTCTCGGAGTCCTAAACTCAATCTTCCCCACCTCCTTTGGATAATACCAAATTACATCATCCTTTAAACCTTCTACAAACTTGTTAAATATATACAATAGCTCGCTCTTGTTAACTGTAACACCTCCCAACCCACTCACTACACCTTTTACCTGTGGTACAATGTCCGATATTGTGGACTTTACTTCAACGTAAAGTGGTCCTCCACCCCTACCAAAACTCGTACTTCTATCTAACACTAGAACAGCCCTTTTATCCTTCAACGCATTTCTTATCTCCTTCTCACTCCAAGGTCTAAGATACCTTATTCTTAACATGCCTATTTTTATCCCCTTCTCCCTTAATGTATCTACAGCCTCCATGGCATCTCCTGCCCAAGCTCCCATTAAAACTATTGCGTAATCCGCATCTTCTAGTTTATACGACACATTTAGTGTGGAGTAATCTCCTAATGGATTAATTTTCTTATTATATTCTCTTCCTATTTCTTTTATTATATTCTCTGAATTTCTAAGTGCTAAATCTATTGATTCCCTTAGTCTCATATAGCCCTCCGGAGGGAATATGTTACCCATACCTATTGGGTCCTCTGGATCTATCACATATGGCTGTCTCCTTGGAGGTAAGAATTCGTCTACTTGATCTTGATCGGGTATTAGTACATTAGTCTTAGTATGCGAAAGGATGAATCCATCCATACCGACCATCATTGGTAAGAATACTCTCTCATCCTCTGAAATCCTAAACGCTTGTAAAGTTAGATCTAATGCTTCTTGCGGATTGGATGCAAAAGCCATTATCCATCCACTATCCCTCTCACTTGTAAAGTCGGTATGCTCATTCCAAATGTTCCAAGGAGCTCCTACTGCTCTAGTACCTACAACCATTACTACTGGTACTCTACTCCCAGCCACCCACCAAATCATTTCGTGCATGTAAAGCAGGCCTTGCGATGCGGTAGCAGTAAAAGCCCTAACACCACCTAAAGCAGCACCGAACGTTGCAGCCATTGCCGAGTGCTCACTTTCAACTCTCACTATTTCGGTTTCAATTTCACCTTTAGCTCTCATCTCAGCTAATTTCTCAATTATCGTAGTTTGTGGCGTTATTGGGTATATTCCTGTAACTCCTACTCTCGCTAGTTTCACACCTAACGCAACAGCTTCATTTCCAGAAATAATCTTTCTAATCATTGCTCATTCACCATACTTATAGCCTTAACTGGGCATACATTGGCACAAACTCCACAGCCTTTGCAATACTCATAATCCACTCTTACCTTACCATTGCTAGGGACTATTGTGGATTCTGGGCAAAACATAAAACACACTTTACAGCCTATGCACTTGTTATAATCAACAACAGGTTTTACTATTCTCCATGCTCCAGTTCTTCCTCCAGCACCCTTATTGGGTCTAGTTACAGGAAAGTATTGATATTCAAGCAGTGACATACTCAACACCAACTTGTTCATAGGCCAATCTTGNACCTTTTATGTTGAGTTCAGCTATTTTGCCTCCAAATTCCTCTTCTATTGCTTGCTCAAGTGAAGATAATTTAGGTATTCCCATTACCCTTATTAACGCTCCTAAGATGATTACGTTCACCATCGGCCACCCTGACTTTACTAGGCCTAGATCTGTTGCAATTTTAGTTGCATTAACGTGAAAAGTTCTCCAGTTAAGATCCGGTTTGGAAGGTGAATTTAATATTATCGTCGAAGTATCTTTTAGTCCTCTGAACAAATTCCTAGATATTTGGAGAAGGGAATTATCTATTACGACCAAGTAATCTGGTTCTTCTACTGGGGAAGTAACCCTAATCGGGTTCTCGGATATTCTACAATATGCCTCTATTTCTGCACCTCTCCTTTCCGCTCCATAAATGGGAAAAGAAGAAGTGTAAAGGTTTTCATATCCAGCTGCTTCAGCTAATAGTTGAGAAGCCGTTACAACACCTTGTCCACCTCTACCGTGGAATCTTATTTCGAGCAATAAATAACCACCTATTAGAACTGTATACTCTTCATCGTTTAAAAAACTAACTATAAAAAATGTTTAAAGTTTAGGTAAGCCGTAATATATAACTTTTTCATAAAATTCTTTCCTATGTTCGGTTTCAGAAACAATATTCATAATTTCAACTATAATGATAATTTCAGGAATTATGATTGAAATTAATGATATGAGAATCGACAATGTTGAGGCTCGTTCTAACTTTAGACCTCATGTGATTAGAGATTATTTCTATAGCTAATATTATCACTAATGGAATAATAGTTATTGGATCGTGGGTTAAAAAGTATGCAATTGGTAGAGACATTGTAAAGATACTCCCTACGAATGAAACTGGAGTATCAGCCTTATACCACGACGGCCTACTTTTCAACATATAGATTATAATACTTGAGATAACTCCAGCGGTTAGAAATACTAACGCGGGATAGTAAAATACGGGTTTGACTATACTTAAGATATAGAATAGTATCGATAAGGATGAAAATAATACTTCTCTGCTTAACCAAGATGTCTTCAAGTTGTAAATAACTCTGTAAAACCTATCAGTTCTCCTAGCGTGATTTACTGATAAGAGTAAAGAAGCTACTAGTAAGATAACGCTTACAATACTCCAGAATGGCAATTTAAAGAGAGAATAACCCAACGCGAATTCACTCCCAATTGTAAAAGCTAATAGTCCCAAGTAATTCTCCTCCTTTTTAGTATGTAAAACATTTGCTTTAAGNCTCTCCTTTATTTCTGGTTGTTTTATTACTATCCTTGGTTTAGTTATCTCCGAGGGAGGAAGATAATCTACTTCTGCCTCTCCTTTCTCTATCCAACCAAATGCTAATGCCCCTGTAGGACAAGCTTCGACACAGTATGGTATGCCCTTTCCCTCTGCTAAACGAGCATAACAAAAGTTGCATTTAGTCATGATTCCTTCATTATTGAACTTTAAAGCCTCATATGGACAAGCCCACGTACAGAATCCACATCCTATACATTTATCATCTCTTATTCTGACTATTCCCATTTCGTTCTTCTCTATTGCATTAGCGGGGCATACTTGCATACACGTTGGATTATCGCAATGATTACAAGCAATTGAGAGCGCTGTTTTACTCTCACCATATGGCATCACGATTAAGCTTCTCCAGTTAAGGTTACCATAAGCTTTATTGCAAGCATCAACGCAAGCGTTACAGATTATGCACTTATTATGGTCAAATATGAATCCTAATTTCCTTTCCATATGTTAATATCTCGTAAAATAGGTTAATAACATTAGCTTTATATCGATATAAATTGATTAAATTTTATGGAAACACCATTTTACAAATACGCATTAATGAGGAATTTCATAAGAGAGATGATAGAACATGACTCCATTAGTGATTTTGTAAAGGAAAAATTGACTAGTGATCTAGAAATGAAGAATAGATTTTGTAATGAAGATGAGGATACTTTAAAACAGTTGATCAGCGAGGTTATTGAATACGTTACTTTGGGTAAAGGGAAGGGAAAAGAAGAGGAAATTTTGAATGCGATAACTAGCTCATGTCGTTAATTAGCTGTAATACATACTCTGGNGTTATTGGTATTTCAATCCTATTGATTGGTTTCTTTAGTATGTCCTCTAAGGCATTAATGATAGCAGCTGGAGGTACAGTAGCTCCTCCTTCCGCAACACCTTTAGTGCCTAGTGGTGTAAAAGGTGAAGGGCTAATCATATGTTGGATCTCGAATTTAGGTACCTCTTCTGCCGATGGAATCCAATAGTCTGCAAAAGAAGTTTGCCTTGGAATCCCATTTTCATCATATTCAACTTTCTCTAAGAGCGATGCTCCTATCCCCATTGTAGTACCTCCCATTAGTTGTCCATCCACTATCATTGGGTTTATCATAGTTCCGCAATCGCTCAATACTACGTACTTAAGTATTTTTATAAATCCAGTATCCTTATCAACCTTAATTACTACACCATGTGCGTTAACACCATAGGTCGTGGAGAAATTCACTCTTCTCTTATCATCAGCTACGTTTACATTATATGAATTGATGGTAACCGAAACGTCTAATCCTATTTCGTCTCCTATTAAGTACGATCTGTTATATATTATGTTAACTGCTTCCTTAATAGAGAACGACTTGTTACTTATTTTTACTATTCCATTATCTATTTTTACCTCGTCTTTTTCAACGTTGAACATTTTAGCTAAGTACTNTCTCATTTTTTCCTTTAATTTTAGGGCAGCGGTGTAAACAGCTGAAATACCGACTACAGAGAATCTGCTACCATAAAATCCTGTCCCTGGGGGACCTGCAGTATCGCCTAATACGACTTTCACGTCATCAATCGGAATACCTAGAACATCAGCAACTACTTGGGATATACTAGTTTCATGCCCTGTACCCATAGTATTAGTTGAGAGAAACACCGTAACGTCGCCTCCGCTATCTATCCTCATATACACACCCTCATAGTAAGGTGTCCTAGGTTTATTGACAACTAGCGTTTGGAAAGCTAATGAAGATCCGGGTTCCAATGCCAATGCTATCCCAATTCCTGTGTACTTATCCTTGTCCTTTACCTCCAGTTGACTAACAAGTTTCTTTAATGCCTCTCTGTAATTTCCACTATCATATACTGCACCCGTTATGTGTTCATAAGGAAGTTTATCAATGAAATTTTTCATTCTTAATTCCATTTCATCAATTTTACTTACTTTAGAAACGCTTTTCACGAGGTTTTCCAATACTAGAACTGCTGGTGGAATTCCTAGTCCCCTATATGCCCCCGTTGGTGGTTTATTCGTAACTACTCCGGATACTCTGAACTTAAGGTATTTCATTTTATATGGACCAACCAATTGATATATTTGTCTGAGAATTGGTAAGGGTTGGTAAGTGTGCAAGTATGCCCCAAAGTCCTCTACTAAGTCAATTATTGCTCCTAATAGTTCATCCCCCTTATATAAAATCTTTGCAGTGTAATGTCTATCTGGTCCATGAATTGCAGAAATTATATGTTCATATCGAGTCTCTATATACTTTACCGGCCTTCCAGTTATTATTGAGGCTAATGCTGTCATGGCTATGGGTTTTAGAAAGATCTTTCCGCCAAACCCTCCTCCAGAGTCTGGGACAATTATCCTGACCTTAGATCTAGGAATATTGAAGATAATGCTCAATGCCGTCTTAAAGACTTGTGGAACTTGTGTATTTGCATATATTGTTAAGTTTCCGCTAATCTTATCAAATTCAGCTATTACCCCATTGGTTTCAAGAGGAGCCGGTAGGATCCTATTATATCTAAACTTTTTTTCTATGTAATTGTAATCCTTTGGCTCCTCTCCATATTCGAAAATATCGCTATACACAATGTTGGAGCCTAGTTCTTTGTGTAAAGTAGGTGAGTTAGGACCTATTGCCTTAAACGGATCAGTTATCGGCTCTCTAGGCTCATAATCCACATCAATTAGTTCCAATGCATCATAAGCCTCATATCTATCCCTACCTAATACTAATCCTATTGGTTCTCCAAAATACTTTGCCTCATCTTTAGCTAAAATATACTCCTTTGGTACTCTCTTAGGATCAGGGACGAAAAAATTGGGCAATGGCGAAAATTCCTTTGTATCTTCAAACGTTATTACGCTGAAACCTCTTTCCTCAACTCTTTTGGGATCAATCTTGAATTTAGTCCAAGCGTAATTCGACCTCAATACTGCCATGTATAGCATGTTAGGAAAGTAAATGTCGTCAATGTATCTACCTTTTCCAGTCAAAAATCGTAAATCTTCAACTCTCTTAACTGGACTACCAATATACAAGGTCACACCTTATAACCAATGAATTTATTATAAAGAAATCTTGCTGCACTAATCCTTTGAATATCGTTTGTCCCTTCATATGTTTTCATTATTTGTAGATCCCTTAGCATTCTCTCCAATCCGGTAGAGGTAGTAACGCCATAACCACCGTAGACACTCATAGCCCTTAATATAATTCTCTCAGCAGATTCGGTGGATATGAATTTCGCCAACGATGCTGCTACTGTGTATTCATTTTCTTTACCATTCTTGAACAATGTCCCGGCCCAATAGGTTATTAGTCTTGCCACTTCCAAATCCGCTAACGATTCAGAAACTTTGGTTTGAACTAATTGAAATTCCGCTAGTTTCTTTTCGAATGCAGTTCTTTGAAGTGAATAATTTATCATTTTCTCTAATGCAGCTTGTCCAATTCCTAAGGCTTGTGAAGCTACTATGGTTCTAGCGAAATCAAAAGAACTTACCGCATATTTAAATCCATTGCCTTCCTCTCCTAGTAGATTTTCGGCGGGTGTTTTCACATCCTCAAGTAAAATTTCAGCAGTATGTGAGGACTTTAATCCAGTAGTTTCGATTCTACTTACTGGTTTCACTGCGTCTTTCTCCACAACAAGCATTGATATGCCTTTCCATCTGGCCTTAGGATCTGGAGGTGATGTTCTAGCTNCAATTAAGTAATAATCAGCAATATCACCATTAGTTATGAAAATCTTTCTTCCATTTATCACATATTCACTATCTAATTTCTTTGCTGTTGTCTTTATACCAGCTACATCTGATCCAGCCACAGGCTCAGTAACAGCAAATGCAGCTACTTTATCGCCATTAGCTACTGGTGTGACATATTTTTTCCTTAATTCTTCGTTTCCAAACCTAGATAACGCATAAATAAACATCCAATTTATTAATAAAAATGTGCTAAATGAGGGCNAAATTCTAGCCATCTCCTCTGTTGCTGTAAGCAATGATAAATAATCCGCTCCTTGTCCCCCTAAATCTTGTCTAGCAAATAAGCCATATAGGCCTATTTCCTTAGCCTTTTGTTTAACCTCTAAAGGAATATCTAATTCTTTTTCACCTATTTCAACATACTTTGCCAATATATTTTCAGCAAAATCCCTAACTGCACTTCTTAATAATTCATGATCTTGCGTTATTTCTACTTTAAAATCCTCCAAGGACTTAAAAGGAAATACCATAAAATAAAATCGTTTTTATCATTATTATTTTTTCCCTAGCTTACTCAACATAACTTTACAGAAATCGATTGCGTTGCCTACAANAAAGTAATCCGCGTTTTCAAGTATTGGTGCATTCTTATCAGTATTAACAGCAACTATAATTTTCGAATCCCTTATACCAGCTATATGTTGAGGCTGACCAGATATTCCCAAGGCTATATATAATTTGGGCCTAATTCTTAAACCGGATAAACCTATTTGCCTATCTTCTGAAACCCAATTGAGCTCAGCAGCTACCGGTCTGCTTCCACCAACTGCTCCNCCTAACGCTTTTGCCAATTCTTCTGCGTATTTTACGTTTTCCTTAGATCCAATCCCTCTTCCTACGCCAACTACAATATCTGCAGTAGCTAAATTAACTCCAGAGGAAGTTGATTTCTTACCGGCAATTTTAACCCTACCCTCTTTCAATTGAACCTTCTCTACACTAGGCTGAAGTTCCTTAGGTTGTAATTGCGNATTTGCAATAGTTATAACAATTGGTAACTCGCTCTCTAGAGTAACCAACCCCATTCCACTATAGGCTACCCTATTTAACGTGATTTTCTTATCTTCANCCTTTAGTGAGACTACATCAGTAACTATAGGTAACTTTAACCTCCCCGCTACTCTTCCAGCTATTGCCCTATCCCTTCTCACATTTCCAGTTAGTATTACATCTGGAGAGAGTGAAGATATTAGATCTACAATACCATCTTCATCCATTTTATCAATAATGTATAGTTTGTTTACGAACTTAACGTTCTCGTTGTCGGATATTCCTATTACTTCTCCTCCGAAGCTTTGAGCTACAGCTGCTGCCATTTTTAAGAATACTGGACTTTCCGAAAACACTACAGCTTTCATACTAGATCACCCCATCAGACTTTAAATATTCAATTAATTTATCAACCGCCTTATTTATGTCACTTTCCTCAATAACTATTCTCTTTCGATTCACGATCATTGGTTTAATTTCCCTTATTCTAACCTTAGATTGTGCATCAAATTTGACTTCCTTAACTGGCTTCTTAGAGGATTCCATTATTTGCTTAACGCTTGGGNTTCTAGGAGTATTTATTTCACCACCAACACTCACAACTAAAGGTAGACTTGATTCAACAGTCTCAATATAGCTTACCATTCCCCTATCCGCTGTAACCTTATTTCCCTCGATCTTAAGTGATTTTACGTTAGAAATGTAAGGAAGGCCAAGAAGTTCAGAAACGTAAGCGGGTAAGGCTGAAGTTCCACTATCAGTTGTCATTTCCGAAAATAATATTATATCTGGATTTAGCGTCTTCACATTTTCAGCTATCGCCATAGCAGTAACGTAGACGTCTGGATCTTTAACTAAGATAGCTATTACTTCATCAACTCCCATAGCTAAGGCTTCCCTAATGCTTTTCCTATCGTTACTACCTACTGTAATACCCGTAACCTTACCTCCAAACTTCTCCTTTAACCTTATGGCTTCTTCAATAGCGTTCTTATCATAAGAACTTACCTTTAACGGGGCATCAGTATTTAGCTTGTCCCCCACAACCTTAACCATTTGATCATCTGGAACTATCTTAAAACCAACAATAATATTCATATTTTATTCTCGGATTGACTATTTATAAAACTAGTTACAATTTCTAATATTTTAAGCAAAACTTTTTAAGTGTTAAAAAGAAATATTAAGCGAGATTATGATCTTGCTTCCAATAATAATTATTATTACTATGCTTCTGGCCATGTTTTACGTAATTTACGAAGTGGAAAGGTGGAGATCAACAAGGAGAGTATTATTAGCACTATACGTTGAAGGAATGATGCTAACAATGAATATAGGAGGTTATCTTTATCTAATTAGCAACAATCCGTTCTACTTTTTGATAGCTAACTCCGCATATATGATTTTCGGATTATATCCATTACTTAACGTGAAGGAAGTTAAAATGAGACAATTTGTATACAGCTTATTTGCGTTACTTATGGTAATTTCTGAAATAGCAATGGGAGCGTTAATTTACACTTTGGAAACCTCAATTCCAGCTAACATAGATACGTCTATTGGGAACATATACTTCGTGAGTGTAATGATGGTGGAAATGGCGTTTACGCTAATATTGTCCTTTAAAAATATTGATAAAACATTGAGGAACTATCTAATTGGTTTATTACTCTTAATGCCTTGGTTTCCCCAAGTGTTTCCTTTAATAAGTTTACCAATATGGCTCTCTGCCATCATAATGATTGGGAATACGATACTAATTTACGATTCTCTGTATAAGCAGAGATTAAGGGCTTCACAAGAGACCTTTACAACGATCGAATTAACATCTATTTTCACATTGATGATGATAGGGGAGTTCTTATTCTTCCTCTATGACACCTTAATAGTTTTTGACATATCTATGATAATAGGAATGGCGTGGTTCGTTTATAGGGCATTGGCTGGACCAAACCCGAGAAAAGGGAATTACACTAGAAATCCTTTATTGGCGTTCACAATAATCTTCCTCACATTCATTATGGAATTCTTCATGGGAGGGGTATTGGATTTCGTTGAAGGAATCTTTTCGCCCAGAATTTCTGGATTTATAAATAGTCTAACATTACCGTGGCAACCCTTGACAAATCCAATAAATGTGTTGTGGGATTTCATAGACTTAGTTGGATCAGTTCTGGGTTCCATGTGGTTTTTAATAATGATGGGAATAGAGATGGGATTCTTAGCGTTTAAGAAAATGTTAGAAATGAGAGTTAAGGAAGTAAGGGTTAGGATGAGTTTAATGATCCTAGCTTATGCGTTATACACTATTTACATCCCAATGTTTAGCCCACTTTCAGATCGTCTACCCTACATACCCTATATGTGGTCAATGGGGATAGGAACGCTAGGAGGATTTTCAAATTCCGTACTCTTAGGTCTTATAGGAACTTACGTGGTTTACGCAATTCTCTCTTTCTTATTCGGCTCGAGAAATTTGTGTTCTGTAAGTTGTCTGCACCCTTAATGTATCAAGGTACCTTTTATGATTCACTTAAGGTTTACAATAGAACCTCAAAAGTAGGGAGGAAGTTGATGACGTCCAGAAGTCCGAATTGGGTTAAAGGGATAACGCTTGGTGTTTCAATATTAGTACTAATAGCCGCAGTCATATCATATCTTAATTCATTGGGCATAATTAGTTTTACGCTATTTGGCACTGATATTACTTTTCTAATGTATTTTATGTGGTTTGATATAATTTGGTATCTCTTATTCATTTCTATANCATTCCTAGGTACATTCGCGTGTGTTACCACTGGATATTGCTATTGGGGAGTATTTAATCAAGCCATTAGTAGTATAGGTTTATTTAGATTGAAGGTAAAGGATCCGATGTTATGCGTTAACTGTAAGACAGTGGATTGTGCCTTTGCTTGTCCAGTTGGAATTACAGATATGAGGGGATGGTTTATAAAGAAAGGGGAGTTTAAGTCATTTAAGTGCGTTGGAATAGGCGAATGTGTTAATGCTTGTCCATATGATAACATTTATTTCTACGATGTAAGGCAATGGATAAAGGAAAGGTTTAAACACTAAGAACATTTTTTATTCACATTTAACTTTTTTACAGATGATCGAAAGATAACTTTTTATTATATAAAGTATAAAATAGATATAGTATGCCGTTAAAGACATTTGATACAATAATAGTTGGGGCAGGAATTGCTGGATTAAGTGCTGCATTATATTCTTCTAGACAAAAACTATCAACGTTAGTACTATCAAAAGATCTTGGTGGGCAATTAACGTTAACAGATTTAATAGAGAACTATCCCGGAATAGAGTCAACTGGAGGATTAAGTCTGGCACAAAAGATTGAGAAACAAGCTAAGAAGTTCGGCGCGGAATTCATTTATGGAGAAGAGGTTAAGGAGATAGCGCAAGAGTCTGACGTATTCATAATAAAGGGAATTAAAGGTGAATACGCTGGAAGAGCTATAATTTTAGCGTTTGGTAAAACGCCTAGGGAAATTAACGTCACTGGAGAGCAAGAGTTTAAAGGAAAAGGAGTATCATACTGTGCAATATGTGATGCGGCATTCTTCAAGGGTAAGCCAGCAGCCGTAGTAGGCGAAGGCGAGCCTGGGATAGAGGCTATAGAGTTGTTGTCTAATTACGCAAATCCAGCATATTATATTACCTCATCGTCTTATCTGGCGGGTGAGGAGGAGATCGTGAAGAACGTGTTGAATAAGCCTAACGTTAAAATATTTACGTCCTCAAAAGTTTTAGAAATAAGAGGGAACAGTAAGGTTGAGGAGATTATGATAAAGAAGGGAGATGAGATAATATCGTTGAGGGTTGATGGTGTTATAATTGAAATGGGTTATGTTCTGAAAACTGAGTTCCTAAAAGGCTTTGTTGAGTTAAATGAGAAAGGCGAGATAGTTGTCGATGAATTAGGAAGAACAAGTAGAGAGGGAGTATTTGCAGCGGGGGATGTTACTCAAACGCCGTATAAGCAAGCCGTTGTAGCTGCCGCTGAGGGAGTTAAGGCTGCATTATCAGCCTATAATTATATTAGAAGTAAGAAGGGTCTCCCACCAGTTAACGTAGATTGGAAAGCTGAAAAGAAGAAGGTTAGCTTCAGGCTCTAGCTTTTTATCTTTCTCTTTTTATTATTATTGATGCAAACGTATTTTGTTCCTTTAGCTGTAGATCAAAATTATAATGAGATAAATTTTCATAAACAAATTGCAATCTCCTTATTGAATTTGGATTTAGAGAGGAAGGAGAAAATAGTAAGAGCGTCAATAATAGGATGGCCCTTACTAATAAAAAAGACCGACCAAGGGTTTTTAGTTTTAGATCAGACTTTAAAAACTTCCTCAAGAATACTAAAGTATCTCTACCCTCCATTCAATGATATGGCTTCACAATTTTCTTCAATAAATGATTATACAACATTTGTATCTAATTTGAAGAAGATAAATTTAGAGCGAGTAAGCTNCAGTGAGATAACGCTAGTAGGTTTATTAAATTTTGAGATTGATAGGTTACTTAGAGTTGCAAAGAACACCTCAAACGTAAATCATCAATTATTTCTGCTAGATTCCAAAATCAGTGACCATGACGTGAAGGTAATTAACGATACTTTGATTAACTTAAAGGCTGAGGCTTTATCCACAATAACGTCGCTGGAAAACCTATTAAAAGAAGTTGATGATGCTAGATTAAGGATAAAAAAGGATTATGTCAGTAAACTAGATGAGATTAATAAAAAATATAATGAGTTAATTGAAAACAAGAAAAAGGAGATTAATAACGAGATTCAGAAAGTCTACAGTGAGATATATAATGAAACGAATAACGAGATTAACTCCCAAGTCTCAAGACTTGCTGATACGACAACTAGGCATGTTATTACAAGTTTAAAGTACGAAGGGGGAATTGTAGGAAAGAACGAATTTGAAAACTCTAAGAACGAATTTGAAAGTCTGTTAAATGAACTAAGACAAGTAAGGGATTCGATTGCTGGGAAATATTTGGAAGAGGTTAAAAATTTAAGAAAGGAACTTGACTCCTTATATTCCAATAAGAATTCTGAGATCGAGAATATAAATAAATCGATTAGAGATTTGGATAGTCTTACTAACGACTTTAAGAATAAGGCTAATAAGATTAAAGAAGATATTGAGAACTTCATTAAGTATATAGAATCGTTCTATAATACTAAGCTAGATCTAACTGAGGATACTACTTTAATCGTGCCATTCCTTATAGCTAAAACAAATACAGGAAACACATTGGTAGTGGAACCTCAATCATACAAGGGAAAGGCTAAGGGTATTCTGGGAAAGGTTTTCAAGAAGTCCGACCTATCTGAGACTTTATTGAATCTCCAAATCTTTACGGAATACTTAAAAACTATTGATATTATTGATAACGTTAAGATGCACTCCATACAAGTGAACAGCGCATTTAAGGAAATTAAGGATGAAGGGTGGAAGAGTATTGATTCCCTAGAAGAACTTTACGACTGAAAGCCTCGCCATTTA
>JGI26468J51210_100095_pt1 | contig 20572 bp, 20 predicted proteins | sample Arccon2NAG2MetaG_FD_51210 | JGI IMG/M metagenome (IMG submission 51210)
GCATTACGACGTCGTGGTTATGGAGGATATTAACGCTAAGCAGCTCATTGGTGGGGCGAGTAGGGGGCTTAGGAGGAGCCTTCAAGATGCTGCCTTCGGCATGATGCGTACAGTAATAAAGTATCAGTTGGGGAAGTATGGGAAGGAGGCGGTTTTAGTGGATCCTAGGAATTCCTCGAAAACGTGTGCTAAGTGTGGTTATGTGAAGATGGATTTAACGTTGAGTGATAGGGTTTTTGAGTGCCCCAGGTGTGGTTGGAGGGCTGATAGGGACTATAATTCCTCTCTCAATCATTTGAGGCGTGCGGGGTGGGTGCCGCCCGTGGTGCCCGTGGAGCTCCGCCCACTACCCGTGGTTCACAACTACGGGCAAGGCGGGGCGGGGAAGCGGGAAGCCCCTTAAGGATGGGGTAGCTCACACTTGTTAAATATTGAAGCGGAACTCTGTAAATAATTCTGGAAGCAAGGAGGATGGGTGGCGGGAGCCAAAATTTAAAAGCTGCATAGCTCCACGCCCATCAAGGCCCCGGTAGTGTAGCCTGGTTAACACGCGAGCCTGTGGATGAATCCAACGGATAGCTTGAAAACCCGGGTTCAAATCCCGGCCGGGGCCCCAGAACTAATTCCCCATGTACCTCTTGCCCAACCTAGTCGCCGGCTCCCTCCAATCAGGCACGGGCGGAAACACCTCGTTCTCCGGCGCTGTCTTGACCTCCATGAGGGCTGGGCCGCTCATCGAGATGAAGCTCCTCACCTGGCTTAAATCACTGTTCCTCTCCGCCACCATTGCCTCCAATCCATAGGATCTAGCCACATCTGCGTACCTCACGTCGGCGAATTCCTCCGTGAGGGGCTTCCCGTACTTCGCTGCGCTGGCGGCATTGATCCAGCCGAAGGATGAGTTATTGAATAGAATTATCTTTAGATCGATGTTGAGCCTCCTAATTGTCTCCAGCTCGCCCGCATTGAATCCGAAGCTACCGTCACTGGTCAACACGAGCACCCTTGAGCCCCCTAGCCTGGCGCCAATGCCGGCGGGGAGCGCGAAGCCGAGGGCGCCAATCGGGTAATTATAGAGGAAGCGCCTGCCGGGCCTCCTTACCCGCATATAGGTGGATGTATATATGGCCCCCACGCCTGGATCAGCAGCTATTACCCAATCATCGCTCAAAGCATCCTCCAGCGCCTTAATTAATTGAAGTGGATTGACGCCTCCCTCCCCCTCCTCCCCAATTAGCGAGTAAGCCTTGGATAGGTAATTAAGCCTCTCCTGGATAATCGGCTTGCCGCGCCTCGAGACTCCCCTCTCCCTGGCCAACTCTATCATGCGCCTCAGCGTTAACTTGGCGTCCCCCATTAGGAATAGGTCGGTCCTATACATGTTGCCTAGATTGGCCTCGCTAATATCTATGTGAATAATGAGGGGACCATGGAGGGGCGGCACCCTCCAGTCCCAGGTATCCACGGAGNCCGCGTTAGTGCCGACCAGGAGAACTAGGTCAGCTTCCTGGACAATTGAGTTGGAGAAGGAGGTGCCGCCGCGACTGCCCACCACGCCCATGGCGTATGGGTGATCATCGGGGACAACGCCCTTGCCCGAAATTGTTGTGCCCACGGGCATGCCCATTAACTCGCTGAGTTCCTGAACCTCGCTCCACGCCTGGGAGAAGAGGACTCCCTGGCCGCACACCATTACTGGGCGCCTGCTCCCGGCAATCATTTGAATGGCCTCCAGGAGCTCATCATCGCTGGGCCTAAACCTAATGGAGGGGAACACGGAGAAGCGGGGCTGCGCATATGCCTCATCATCCGGCGCCTCCCCCTCCCACAAGTTGCTTGGAACAATTAGGATCACGGGGCCCGGGAAACCCGTTGTCGCCACCCTAAAGGCCCTCCTCAATAATCTGGGGAGAGAACCTGGACTCGATGCCTCTAGAACCTCCTTCGCGGCATCCATGAACATGGATCTCTTGGGGTACTCCGTCAATGTGTTGCTCCTCTCGCTTCCCTGGGGGGTATCGGATACTATGGCGATTATTGGGACTCCGGAGATCCTTGCCTCCACGAGGCCTGGGAGAGCCATTGAGGCGCCGACCCCAGGCAGCTCCACGACGCCGGGCCTCCACGTTGTTCTGGCGTAGCCGTCCGCCATTATCACGGCATTCCTCTCGTCCCTAGACATGACGTGCCTGAAGCTGGCTTCCCTCATGTCCAGGTAAAGAGGGAGCGCGGTCTCGCCGGGGAGCCCAAAGACATGCGTGACCCCGTACTCCCCAAGCATCTTCACCACGGCCTTGCTGGCCCTCATTTCCCCCACCCATAATGCTTCTCGGCGTATCGCCTAGTTATTACTCCATTCTCTATATCCCTCCTAATCGATTCGGGATCGCGTTGGGCGGGATCCCCGTATCCGCCGCCCCCAGCCGTGCGTATCTCCACGTAGTCCCCCTCCTCCAAGTCAAGCGTGACCTTGGTGTCGACCTTAATCCTCTTCCTCCCCCTCTTCACTATTACCTCCGTCGGGGCGCCGGGCCCGCCGCCCATTAATCCCCAGGGACTGTGCCTACCCCTATCCGCCAGCACCGTAACCGTCACGTGCCCGGATGCCACCATGTATGACCTAACTATGCCGGAGCCGCCCCTATACTTCCCGGGCCCTGAACTATTAACCCTGAACTCATACTTCCTCATGATGAGGGGGAGATTCCTCTCTATCTCCTCTATGGGGGTATTCATGGTGTTAGTCATGTTGGCGTGAATCCCATCCACTCCATCCATTCCAGCCCTCCCCCCCGAGCCCGACCCCAATGGTTTCATAGAAGGCCCAGGTCCTGCCTCCATGCATGCCCCCCATCATTACGTTATTCATTGAGCCGCCGCTGGCGGCGGGCACCTCGCTCGGCATTGCCTTACTCATGGCTAGGTAAAGGAGGTCCGCATTGCGTTGACTCGTCTCCACGTTTCCCCCAGCCACCGGCGCCGGGAACACTGGGTTCAGCACTGAGCCGCTTGGGGCCCTCACGTCGAATCGACTAAAGGCGCCGTGATTAAGCGGCACGTCTTCCCCCATTAATGTGCGGAAAACGAAGTGAACCCCGCTTATTGTTACGCCGAGTACTGCGTTGAGCGGCATGGGTACCTGGGGATCCGTTCCCTCGTAATCCACGGTGACCCTGTCCTCCCCAATGGTGACCCTAACCGAGAGCTTTATATCGCCTCCCCCGGGCTTTTCCAGGTAATCAACGGCATCATAGGTGCCCCTCGGCATTGATTGGAGCCTCTTGATGAACATTTCCTCGGCGTAGCTGAACGCGTCCTCATTGGCGTCCAGGAAGGCTTGGAGCCCATACCTATTAATCACCTCGAGAACCCTGCGCTCCCCAGTTATGTTGGCGGCGGCCTGCGCCTTTATGTCGCCCATACGCTCATAGGGATTCCTCGAGTTTGAGGCGAAGAGGCTTAGGACGTCTCTCTGGAACTCGTTTCCCCTCATTAAATTAATTGGGTTAATTATCAGGCCCTCCTCATATATGGTCTTGGCGTCGAACGATATGCTTCCAGGCACCTTCCCGCCCACGTCGGAGTGGTGAGCCTTATTCGCGGCGAAGGCCACTAATCGCCCCGAGTAATGTATTGGCCTAATCACGGTCACGTCGTTTAGGTGGGTCCCCGCTATGTATGGATTATTAACCACTATCATGCTTCCCTCCTCGAAACTCATTCCCTCCCTCTCCATGTAATCAATGGTGTTCCTCAACCCCCATGGAAGCGAGCCCAGGTGAACGGGTATGTGCTCCGCCTGCGCCAATAAGCGGCCCTCCGCATCAAATATGGCCGCGGAGTGATCCATCCTCTCCTTAATGTTGGGGGAGTAAGCCGAGTTCCTCAGCACTATCCCCATTTCCTCGCTGGCGTAGAAGAGGGTGCTCCTAATTATTTGGGCGGTGAATTTATCCATGCCCCTCACCTCCTCAACACGAGGTTTAAGTACTCATCCACCGCCCAGCGCCAACCCCCGTTAATCACTATGGTAGAGTCATAGCCCTCGATCACGGCGGGCCCCACCCCCTCCGAGCCCGGCGGCAACGTGTTTCTATCGTAAATGGGGGCCTCCCTGAATTCACCGCTAAAGTACGCGCGGCGCCTCGCCACGGGGCTAGCCTCGCTTCTCGACATGGCTCTCCTCACAAGATCTATCTTGGGCACCCTGGCCCTCGCCACTACCTTGGCCGCAACTATCTCCACGGGATCACTTGATGCGTAGCCGTACAGCTTCCTATGCGCCTCCTCGAATGCATCCCGTAGCCTCGACTTATTGGGGCCGTACTCTATGGTTATCTCGAATGATTGCCCCCTATACCTCATGTCCACTAACTCCTCCATCGAGACATCCCTGAAGCCCTCCATCCCCATCTCGCTTCGCGCCCTGTGCCTTAACTCGGCGAACACGTCCTCCACATTCCTATCCAGCACCGATGCCGTGAATATCCTGGTCACGTCCACCGTTAAGAGGCCATAGGCGGAGAAGAGGCCCGGGTGCTCCGGCACTATTATCTCCCTTATGCCCATCTCCTCGGCTAAGTCGCAGGCATGCACTGGCCCCGCGCCGCCGAACGCTATCATGGAGAAGTCCCTGGGGTCACGGCCCCGCTCCACGCTTATTATGGAGATCGCCTTACTCATGGAATTATTGATTAACCTAATGACTCCCTCCGCTGACTTAACGGCGTCGAGCCCCAGCTTCTCGCCAAGCCTCTCCCGAATCGCCTTCTCCGCCAAGTCCCTGTGAATCCTCATGGCGCCGCCCAGCAGGTACTCACCATTAAGTCGCCCCAGCACTATATTGGCGTCGGTGACCGTGGGCTCCGTGCCTCCCCTCCCATACGCCGCTGGACCCGGATCAGCCCCAGCGCTGCTTGGGCCCACCCTTAGGGAGCCGGCCTCATCTATCCACGCAATGGTGCCGCCCCCAGCGCTTACCTCGGCTAAGTCAATGAATGGGAACCTAACCGCGTACCCGCTTCCCTTTATTGNCCGCCCGCTATGCGTTTTCCCGGCTGCCTCGAATTCGTAAGCTACATCGGGCTTCCCATTCACCACTGCGCCGGCCTTGGCCGTGGTGCCTCCCATGTCGAACGTTATCACGTTGCTTATGCCTAGCTTTGAGGCGAGGAAGCTTGAGGCGAGGACCCCCGCCGATGGGCCTGACTCTATTATTGAGATGGGCATCCTGGATGCATAATCCACGGTGTTGAGGCCCCCATTGGAGGCCATCACGTAGAGGGGCGACTTTAACCCCATGCTCCGGATTCCCTGACTTAACTTGTCGAGGTACTTGGAGACTATTGGGGCTAGGACCGCATTGACCACGGTCGTGCTTGTTCGCTCATACTCCCTGTACTGGGGATCTATTTCGGAGGAGAGGAAGACGTAGCCCCCATACCCCTCCAAGTACTCCCCCACCTTGCGCTCATGCGCCGGGTTAATGTATGAGTTGAGGAGGGACACGGCGACCGTCTCAATGCCCTCCCGCTCAATGAAGCGCCTCACCCTCTTCAGGTCCCTCTCCGGAATCTCCTGCGCAATTGAGCCGTCCGATAATATTCTCCCCCCAATGGTTAAGCGGCGGCTCCTCGGGATTAGCGGCGGGGGCCTAGTGAATCTCAGGTTATATATCTCGGCCCTCCTCTGCCTACCTATCTCCAATACGTCCCTAAAGCCCTCATTAGTCACTAGGGCGGCCCGCGGCAAACCGCTGCGCGTTAGTAATGCATTGGTCGCGACCGTGGTGGCGTGATTGATTATCGCCACGTCGCTGTCCGCGAGTCCAAGCGACGCCAATGCGTTAATCACGGCTTCCTCGGGATCCCTCGGGGTGCTGGGGACCTTGAGGACCCTCACCTCCCCCGTCTCCGAGTTGAATAGGACAACATCGGTAAAGGTGCCCCCAATATCTATCCCAATATGGAACTTAGACATACAACTAAGTATTCCATTCATTTTAAAACATTATCAGTAAGGTATTTGCTAACCTACTTCCCAGCCCTGAGGGGAGAGACCCGTCCCGTCAATGGCGATGGAGTTGATCCGCATGGCTTGTGACCCGCATTATCCGTGTATGATATGGATAATACTTATGCGTTAATGATGATTTTCGCTTTAAATACTGATACGCATGGGTAGGCGTGATGCCTCTAGTAATTAAGGCGAGTCCCAGCGTTGCCTTGATTGAGTCTTGGGGCAGCGAGGAGAGGATTGCGAGCATGACTGACGTGATTTATAGGGGTGCAGGCCCAAATCACTCCATTAGTGGGGAGAAGGTGGTTAGGAGGATTAATTCCTTCCTGAGGGATGGACACCACTCCGTCCTTGAGTTCATGGGTGCCTCCTGGCTAGTGGAGTGCAGTAGGGCCTGCACGCATGAATTGATTAGGCATAGGGTGGCTAGTTACTGGCAGGAGAGCCAGAGGTACGTGGATTACGGGAGGGGGTGGGCCAGGGTGATTGCTCCCCAGGGACTGGAGGTTGGGGACGCTGGCTTCCCCCTCTATAATGAGTTGAGGAGTAGGGGCGTGGAGCCCGAGGACGCCAGGTACGTCCTCAGCAACGCCGCTGCGTCGAGGATCTGGGTTCAAATGAATGCTAGGGAATTCTTCATTAATTACCTACCCCTCAGGACCGGATTGGGCGCCTTCCACGAGATTCGCCTAATTAGTTGGTTAATGTTCAGCACAGTGATTCATAGGTTCCCCATAACGGCGATGTGGGCGTGGAGCCACGTCGTGGATCACCCAGATTACTGTAGGGGGCTGGAGGTTCAGGACAGGGCAGTGTGTAGGGAGAAATCAATTAAGGACGCCTTCGAGAAATGGGGAATGGAGGTGCCCGAGCCCCTCAAGAAACTGATGATGGGCTAAACGCCTTCATGTAGTTCAACGCCTAATTTCTCGGCCAATTCCTTGGTGCCGGGTCCAGTGTATGCCGCTATGATTATCAGCCTTGGCTTTGTGCCCTTCAGTTTCTCATATAGATCCCCCACCCTCTTGATCTCGGCCACATCGCTTCTATTGGCATTTGCCTTTATCTCTATGAGGAGGTGCTCCCCGTTCCGCACGGCTATGTCGACATCTATTATCGAGGGATGGCCATAGACAATGCCCTCCTCATCCTCTAGCTTTAACTTACTTACCCTACGTATGCCCAGCACATCCCTTAGAATTGCCCTCATGCCCCTCCTAAACGCCGACTCGCTGAGTATTCCCCACCTAGCCCCTATGGCGCTTATACGCCTATTCATGGAATCCATGCTCTGCTCCAGTGCAGTCACGCGGCTATCCAGCGTCTTTAATTGAGCAAATACCATTTCCCACTTCCTATCATTCTCCTCCCAACGCTTATCGTTCTCGGCCCAACGCCTAAAGTTCTCCTCCCACTTCCTATCATTCTCCTCCCAACGCTTATCGTTCTCGGCCCAACGCCTAAAGTTCTCCTCCCACTTCCTATCATTCTCCGAGAAAGCGGTTGTGGTGTTATTAATGTAGTTGTCCAGCTTCTCGATGTACTTATTGAATTCCTCCCTTAACTTCCTTAGGTCATTCAATATGGCGTCTAGGCCCAGGAGACCAGCTACGGCGTACCTGAACTCCTCGTCTTCCTGAATGGCCTTGAGGAGCCTCTTCTTCTCCTCATTGCTTAATGCGCCTGAGCTACTCATTACGCTATATTTCATGAATTAAAATATAAGCCTACCGGGGAATGGGAACTCAAATTCACGGCACTATTCATGTCGAGCGCCCAGTAAAGCATGTATCTCCTCTCTCTAATTAGGCCTAGGTGGGGAAAAGAGGAAATGAATGTGTTCGAATTTGATGAAGACGAGGAAACCATAAGTGAGCTACCCCGCCCTAAAGGGGCGAGGTTTGCCGTTAGTTTTATCAAGGTACTTAAGGCCCGGCATAGAGTTCTTCGCCTTAACTAGGGATGAATGGGAGGGAAACTCCCCATACATTAGGGAAATGAGGAAGGAAGCGAAAAGAATGGAGGAACTAGATGCATGAATTACCCCGTCCCTGCGGATGAGGCGTCCCCACACCACGGCTACTTCCTGCTCTCCAGGAATTACTGGTCGGGGAGGGGAATGCATGGTAAAACGAACGACAAGCCTCGCCCTTTGGCGGGGAGGAGGTCGGTGTAATAGGATGGAGTGGGTTATTGGCTGCTTTAGATTAGGTAGAAGAATATCTTGCTGATGGCCTTCTTTGCGTCTAGGCTGCATCCATTCTCCGCCTTCTCCAGGAGGTCGCTGTATAGTCTCCACTTTATGGCGCTGTTCGTGTTTGGGGATGCCCAGTAAAGTATGTACTCCCTCCCCATGTCGAGTTCGCCGCCCAGGCACTCGCTCATTATGAAGCCTAGGGACCCAATGGGGTCCTGCATGAATGCCACATATAGTAATTGCTCCTCCCCAATAATGCCCTCCTCCGCTTGCTTCACGTACTCCCTGCAGGTCTCCTCGTCGGGGGAGGCCTCACTGCATTGCTCCATGGCCTCGGCCGCGCTTAACTTACCCCTTAATAGGTTAATGGCGGGGGACACGAATCTAGGCATGAATTCCTCCCTGTACCGCGCCAGTTCCTTCTTGAATTCCTCCTCATTAATTGCGTCGAAGATCGCCATTAATCCAAGGGTTGGCGCGGATAGCTTGGGCTCCATTCTCACCTCCATCACTAGCCCGGGATCCGCGTCCATGCCTCCCACCGCGCGTGCGGCTAGGTAATTGGCGGCGACGAGTCGGTAAGTGCCTGTGCCTCTAGCCTCCTTTAGGAGCGCCTCCACCGATTCGTAGCTCAGGGCTCCCCTTACCGCGCCTAGTCTGAATCTCCATAACTCGCTCCTTACCGCGTCCTCGGTAAGGCCGAGGGCCCTGAATGCCTCCGCTGCCGCTTGGGCATCCGCATCGGCGTCCAGTACCTTGTCGAACCCTATCTCCGGCAGCAGCATTGATCTGAGGAGCAGGAGCCGAGCCTCCTCAATTCTTAACCTATTCATTAATGAGCCAAGGGATTCCCGCGTCGCCTCTAAGTAGTCGTGCGGCGCGTCGCTGCTTCTCAGGAGTCTCCTTACTGAGCGGAGCCCCTCCTCCACGTGGTTGAGGGCTAGCTCCGCCTGGTTAATGTTTGCCTCAGCTATTAGCCTCTCCACCAGTGCCCGCGCCAAGTGGCAGGCGGGATCCCTCTTCTCACATATCCTGTTTAGGGATGCCTCCACGGAGTCCATTTCCTCCTTATCCCCAAGTATTGAGGCCGCGAGCGCCTGTGCCTCTAGCGTTTGGGGAGTCACTTCCTTGATTCCCCTCAGGAGGAATAGGAGCCTCCGCGCCGTTTCCCTGTCTCCCCCATTCCTTAGTTTCAGCATTAACTCAATTACCTTATCGAGCTGCATAAGTGCCGAATGGAGCGGGGGGAATTAATAATCTACGGCTCACAGTAAAAAACGCTGGGGATAGGCCCCTTGGTTGGCATTCGCGCCTCAATGTCCTCATGACAAAACGGTGGGCGAACCCCGCTCCTTTAGGGCGGGGAGGAGGCCAATATAAACGCCCTCCCCTTTAGGGGAGCCATGAGGGGCTAGTTATTTCGCTCGTAATACTTAGGGTTGCTCATTTTCTTAAAGTATTTAAAGTGGGGGTTGCCGTTATTGTCCGGCAATGGTTGATGTAGAGGAGGGGAGGGCGGGGGATGTTCTGGGTTTGCTGCATCCCATGGTTCGCGAATTAATGGAGAGGCGGGGCATCATCGACTTAACTGAGCCTCAGCGCCGCGCCATTCCCCTAATAATGGGGGGGCGCAGCGTCCTCATCATTTCCCCAACTGGGAGCGGAAAGACGGAGGCAGCCATTCTTCCCGTGCTGTCCCAGTACCTATATGCGCGGGAGAGGGGCATGCTTCTTCCCGGCATTAATATTCTCTATATTACGCCCCTGAGGGCCCTTAATAGGGATTTACTGGATAGATTATCCTGGTGGGGCGATGAGTTGGGGATAAGCGTGGCGGTTAGGCATGGGGACACGGATCAAAGCGAGAGGAGCAGGCAGAGCAAGACTCCCCCTCAAATGTTGATCACGACCCCTGAGACCCTTCAATTAGTTCTAACGGGGAGGAGGCTGAGGGAGCACATTAAGGCTGTGCGTTGGATAATAGTGGACGAGGTTCATGAGTTGGCGGAGGACAAGAGGGGCACCCAGCTCTCCCTAACCCTCGAGGTGCTCAAATGGTTAATTGAAGCCCAGCCCCAGGTAATTGGGCTAAGCGCCACCATTGGATCCCCCAGGGAGGTGGCGGAGTTCCTCGTGGGCAGCGGCGACGTGGATATAGTGGATGCCTCAATGATGAGGCGCACCAAGATGAGCATAATTAGCCCCGCGGCGCCGCCTCCCCTCCACTCGATTCCAGCCGAGGTCAATGACTTGATGCATAGGGATGCATTGGGCAGATTGCTGCATGTCAAGCGATTGATCGATGAGGAGGGGGGCGCCACCATAGTCTTCGTGAACACTAGGTCCATGGCTGAGCTCCTCGCATTCCGCTTCACCCTTCTCGATCCTAATTACCCAATAGCGGTTCACCATAGTTCATTATCCAGAGTTTCGCGCGCGAATGCGGAGAGGCTGTTCAAGGGCGGTGACTTGAAGGCGATTATAGCCACCTCCAGCCTGGAGTTGGGGATAGATATTGGCCGCGTTAATCAGGTTATTCAGTACTTATCTCCCCATCAAGTCACTAGGCTCGTTCAGAGGATTGGGAGGAGCGGGCATAGGCTTGATAGGACGCCGAGGGGAGTCATAGTCGCGGAGGACCTTAATGATACTCTGGAGGCGCTCGCAATAATTGGGAGGGCGCGGCGCGGCTGGATTGAGCCCCTCACAGTTCCCGAGAAGCCCTTCGACGTATTGGTTCATCAATTAATTCTCCTATTGATGATTAGGAATAGGTGGAGCCTGGAGGAGGTTCACTCCATAATCGCCAAGTCGTATCCGTACAGGAACATCACGCTGGATGAGTTGAGGGGGGTCGTTCGATTCATGAGTGAGGCCCTGAACCCGAGGCTCCTGTACTACGTGGAGGGGGATGACGTGATCCTCAAGCCAAGCAGTCGAAGGGCGCGGATGGAGATGTATAGGTACTTCTTCGAGCAGCTCTCCATGATACCGGAGGAGCAGCAGTACATGGTTGTCAGGGAGGACACGGAGGAGCCCGTTGGGGTATTGGATGATGCATTCATAGCCGAGTATGGGCAGGTCGGGATCAAGTTCGTCTTTAGGGGAAGGGTGTGGCTTCTCTCTGGCTTGGATGGGGATAAGGTCTACGTGAGGCCCGTGGATGATCCGGTGGGCGCCATTCCCTCCTGGATAGGGGAGGAGATACCTGTCCCCCAGGAGATCGCCATGGATGTGGGGAGAATAAAGTCCAGAATAGTGGAGGCAATCAATAGAGGCGAGTCCCCCCAGGCGTTAGCGGATGAGTTGAGGATAGGGGAGGACGTGATTAGTTACGCCATGAACCTCATAAGGAGGCACCTCGAGGTGGCTCCGGTCCCGACCCATGAGGAGGTAGTGATAGAGCACGTGCGTGACTTAACAATAATTCACGCCCACTTCGGCACATTGATTAACCGCACCCTGGCCAGGATGTTGAGCGAATTAATAACGAGGGACACGGGTTACCCAGTTGCGGTGCAGCAGGATCCGTACTCAATAGTTATTCAGTTACCGCATAAAACCGATCCGGGGATAGTGCAGGCGGAACTAATGAAGCTCGCCGCGCTAGGCGATTCGGAGCTAATAGGGCTGCTGAGGAGCGTCGCGTTGAGGACGGGCCTCCTGAAGAGGAGGTTCATACATGTGGCTAGGAGATTCAATGTAATCCCAAGGAGGAGGAATTGGGGCGACATAAACATGAGCAGCGTCATTGAGGCCTTGAGGGAGACCCCCGTATTCACGGAGGCATTCAAGGAGTTCCTAACCAATGATGTGGATCTAGATGGGGCTGCCAAGGTCCTCGCAAGCCTCAGGGCCGGTAAGTTACGGGTAAGAACCATTGACTTGCCTCAACCCAGTCCCCTTGCCCAGGAGATCATTGAAAAGATAAGCCATAAAATGGAGATAATAGCCCCGGAGAAGCTGGATAAATTAGTGCTGGAGAGCGTGAAGACCAGGCTCCTCAATGAGTCGCTCACCCTGGCTTGCATCGACTGTGGCCACGTCTCCCTAGCCCGGGTAAGGGACATAAGGGATGTGAAGTGCCCCAAGTGCGGCTCCCCAAGGCTTGGGGCGCTGAGGCTGGAGGAGGAGAGAGCCATTGACTTGGTGGCCAGGGTAAGGGAGGGACGGGTAAGGAAGGACGACAAGAAGCATGCGGAGGCCCTCGAGGAAAGCGCTAATCTAGTGGAGAAACACGGTTGGCGCGCCCTCCTGGTCCTCGCCTCTAGGCTGCCCATGAGCACGGCCAAGGAGCTGCTCGAGAAGCAGATCAATGATATTGATGAATTGGCCGCAATGATCTACCAAGCCGAGCGGGAATACATGAGGCGCAGGTTCCTAGCCTAGCCGTTTGTCCCCGCGCTTTCATTTTATCTTCGTTGGGGATTGGGCGTGACTTGGCCCTCGACCGCCCCATGGGCCATGGCCTTCGAGCCCAACGGCGCGGAGCCCGCATCCTCGACACCCTTGGGCAATGCACACGTCGGCGAGAGAGGCCTTGCCGATAATTATTGCACATAAGGGGTTCCATTGCCATGAAATGGGGGATTCGCGGCCTTCCCGCCTTGAAGGGGGCTCATCGCCTCCTTAATCCCATCCTTTATGACCCTACCCTTCTGAACCTAGCCACATCCATCTTCATCCTCTCTGTGATAAAACGAACGGCAAACCTCGCCCTTCAGGGCGGGGAGGAGGTCAGCTCGATACAAACATCATCATTGCTTACTGCTTTCTGCGGGATAATAACCACCGAAATGCCGATAATCTTGTGACAAAGTTACAAGAGCTGGGTGTTAAGGAGCTCTACCACTCTCCTCTCACCCTTGTGTCTACTCATACGTATCTAGGAATGCTGATATTCTCGATATTCCTGAAGAACTTAGAGAGCTCATTGGGACTAAGGAACAGAGAGTGCGTGTAATTGCTGAATACTGTCTTTCAGGTCTTTCGAGTTTAACAACATCAGTGTTTATTTCCGATACCGAGGGCTTGATAAAGATAAATTTAANTATAAATAATCTATCAAATGTGAGGATCTTTCATAAATTCGCTGAAGCGCTGAGACTTGCCCCTGAACTGCAGCTACCATCACTAGACCTCCTACACATAATCTACGCCAGGCAAGTTCCTGAATGTATCAAGTACTTTGTAACATTAGATAAAGCCATTATAGGTAAAGCTGAGAGCATAAAGAATGCATTGGGAATCGAGGTTATAACCGCACCGCCTCAAGGCCCCGAAGAAACACGGCAACAAAAGTAATGTCCCCTCCTTACCCTAAAGGGTGGGGCTTGGCCGTTATCGGGGGTTAAGCGAACTTATTTTACGTTTCTAAACATTGTAATTGCATGAGGCTAATGTGCTCTAAACAGTATTGATAACATCATCAATATTCATTGTATTCCGGATTCCAATATAACTAAACCCAATAATAAGAAATCTTAAAATACACCTAAATGCATCTTTTATAGGCCTGAGGATCCTGTACTTATGGTAAGTATGGTAAGGGGTTAGTTAAGTGGGGCTTGCCATGAGGATTGGGCGAGGCCCCCATCGTTCTTGGGGATCGCGATGTAGTTCGTGGTGATGGGTTGTTTTTACTGGGTTGGTTGGGGCACGGCTATTTCCGCTTTCTTGGTTTCGCTGGGCCTCGTGGGGTACCTGATTACCTTGAGCTTCATTACCTCGGCTTTCCTGAGGGGGTAAACTTTTCTGCCGGCATCCATTAGACTGATGGATAGTTTGCCCATTGCTGTATCCCTTACTAGGGTGGCGAAGTCCGCGTTGGCGGTGATCTCGCTTAGCTTGGAGCTTATGGCTGCCCTGATTCCCCTCTTCCTGCTCGTGCTGCATCTATACGTGGTGACCGCGAGCACCTCGAAGCGGAGGACAGCGCCGTCGCTCGTGGTGACGTCCTGAATGGCCATTACCTTGCTTGAGCCCCTCCTCACGAGGCTCCTTATATAGTCCCTCGCTAGCTCCATTTCCTTGAATCTAGTGAAGGCCCTATCCCCCTCTACCCTATCTATCTGGAACGTTAACTTAATGGTTAGGTGGGATAAGTCCTTAGTTATGTCGAATAGCGTGACGCCTATTGTCCTATTAAGTAATTTACTGGCTTCCTCCGCCGGCGCCTCCCCAACCGGGACCTCGTTGAATATGGTTGGCGAGTAGACTGGGTACCAATTCTTGAATGCCCACTTCCCCAATGCTGACTTCTGGGCGCTTTGCTGCGACATTGAGAAAACGGGGTTGGGCTCGCTTAATAAATCTTAACGTGGAGCCAGTGTTTTGCCCTGTTCCCCTTAAATACCTCCCCAACGCCGTGAATGCATGACCGCCNTCGAGGTGCCTCCCATTGAGGTTAGGGGAGTTGAGTTGCCGAGGGGGGAAACCGCCATAATAGTGGTGGATATGCAGAANGANTTCGTGAGGAGGGAGGGGAAGCTCTACGTTCCATCCGCGGAATCCACCGTGAAGCCCATTATCGAGTTGCTGNATAGGGCTAGGTCTCTTGGTGTTCGGGTGATNTATACGCAGGACTGGCACATGAGGAATGACCCGGAGTTCAGGATATGGGGCGAGCATGCCCTGGCCGGGACCTGGGGCGCGGAGATCATTGAGGAGTTGAGGCCGTTGCCCGATGACTTCATCGTGAGGAAGCTGAGGTATGATGCGTTCTTCGGGACGTCGCTGGATTATTTTCTCCGAGTGAATGGGTTGAGGAACCTGGTTATCGTGGGCACTGTGGCTAACATATGCGTGCTCCACACGGCCGGCTCCGCTGCATTGAATTGGTATAACGTGGTGCTGCCCATGGATGGCGTCTCCGCATTAACCGATTTCGACCTATATTCAACGCTTCGTCAAGTATCATTCCTATATAAGGGAACAATAACTAGAACCACGGATATAAAATTCACTTAGATAATAGTTGAATTATTTGGTTATGTTTTCATATTAATTCAAATTCATCATAATTATCTAAACATACTATCGTTGATGTACTACGAGCGTTACTAGGGAAATACTTATAAACAATTATTGGAGTTAATCACTATGATAACGATAATAGGTGCCGGCAGGGTGGGCGCCTCGACCGCCTACTCCCTCCTAATGAATGAGGTCGACACGGAAATAACCCTCATAGACATCGTGCAGGGCCTGCCCCAGGGGGAAGCCCTTGACTTGAACCACGCCGCGGCGATCCTCGGCAAATCGGTTACCGTGAGGGGCAGCAATGATTATAAGGACATGGAGGGAAGCGACATAGTCATAATCACGGCCGGCCTCGCCAGGAAGCCCGGAATGACTAGGGAGCAATTGGCCGCGCAAAACGCTGAGATAGTGGCGGGCATAGCCGATCAAGTCAAGAAGTACGCCCCCAACTCGATAGTTATGCTGACCACGAATCCATCCGATGTAATGGTTTACGTCCTATACAAGCGCCTGGGATTCCCAAGGGAGAGGGTAATAGGGTTCAGCGGCGCCCTGGACACGAGGAGACTGGCCTACTACGCCAGCCAAATAATCGGGGTCTCCCCAAGCACCATAATACCCGTGGTTCTTGGGCAGCACGGGGAGAACATGTACCCGGTCCCCGAGGCATCAATGGTGTATGGGAAGCCGCTCAGCGAGTTCCTAACCAAGGAGCAAATGGATGAGATAGTCAAGAAGACGATACAGGCCGGGGCCGATATCACTAACTTGAGGAAATTCAGCAGCAACTGGGGCCCGGGAGCCGGATTGACGATAATGGCGGACGCGATAAAGAAGGATAGAAAAACAGTGATAGAGGCAAGCGTGTACCTAAACGGGGAGTACGGCGTGAGGGACGTCTTCGTGGAGGTCCCAGTGGTCTTCGGCAAGAAGGGAGCCGAGAAAATAATAGAACTAAACCTGAACCAAGAACAAAGGCAGAAATTCCTGGCAAGCGTGGAGGCAGTGAAGAACAACCTAAAAACGGTCCCACCCCAATACCTCTAATCAAAAAAGCCCCTCCTCTTTGCCCCCATACTTTCATCCTCATCGCTTCATGGCTGGCGGCTAAGGGCCGCTCGTCCAGCGGTAGTGCCCTTGCCGGGTTGGTCTCGTACCCTGGGAATCTAGATTTCCGCAACTCTCCCTCCTTCTTCGCCCCCGCCCCGCCGACGTTAAAGTCCTGTGACAGCCATTAGGGCTTCCATTAACTGAGCCATGACAAAACGAATAATAAGTCTTGCCCCTTCCAATGTGGCTTTTTCAAAATCCCTGAGGATTGCCTTAACGGCAACTGGCTCAGCCTTCTTCGCCGCCGTGTTTGATGATGGGAATGATGGGAAACCCAAGTTTCCCTTATGGGGAATTACGATTCGGTTAGGGAGTTGGTGGGGGCTTTCAAGGTCTTAGCGTCCCTCATGGTGGCCCTGGATGGGCCAATAGCAAGGCTAAGTAAGCACTGGTTTGTATTAAACGTATTGAGGGTGGGTTCGGTTTTACGAAGTTTATATCTCGCCTCTAATCAACTCAGGTGGCTTATACTTAATGTTGTTGATTATTAACACGGACAGGGCCGCTAAGATGGTTACCCACGCCAGTGTTCCAGCCACAACCTGCCACGCCGGCACTGTTGATGGAGCTATGAAGTAGCCATTACTATTAGAATTGATCATAAGTTCTGTGGGCACTCCATTAGAACCCGTGTACGCGCTTACCATGAGGCCTAGTAGGCCTACGAATGGTACTAGGGGCATTGCGGCCTTAGGTATGGAACCGTACAGGTATAGGAAGTAGAATATGAAGAACAGGTACATTGGTATGAAGGCGATTCTGGTTATGTGCTTGGGTAGCCTTAGGGCTAGTAGGAAAACTAGGAACATTAGGGCAGACATGAATACTGCATTAAGTGCAATGACACCCACAAAGCCTAACGCATCGACTGCGCTGGCGGGTAGTAGTGAGCCTACTGATACGTGAACCCCATTGTAATTAAACCCACTCCACATGATGGGTATTGCCATGGCTATGACTATTGCAGCTAATATGAGCGTCACTGCTACCATGGCTATGTAGTATGAGGCCAAGTACTTCAATGGCTTAAGTCTACCAAACCTAATGAAGTAGGGTATGGCGCCTGTACTGTACGCAAGCATGTATAGGTAACCCACCATTAAACCTGTGGGCATATAAACTGATGCAAAGGTAAGCCAATCAGCCATGTACTGCCTGGCAGCATCAATAACGCCGTACTGTATATTACCCCCTCTGGTTAAAATATACGCAGCTAGGATTATCCAAAACAAGCTAAAGAACACGCCCCAGTACCACACATTCTTATTAGCCAGGGATGCCCTAAGTACCAGGTATCTAATGAAGCCCATCGTTAATCACCCTAATAGGCCATACAACCTATTTAAGCTACCCAGCTCACCAAATTTAACCCCGCCGCCCTTCACTATTGAGTACGTCTTCCCACTAATACTAACAGTTAATAATGCACCCTGTGCCTCGCCCTCAACTATGCCGGATTCAAGTAGGTCACCAACCTTAACTGGTCCGTATAATCTACCTTCTAGCATTAAATACGCATTAAGCGCTTTGAAGGCCCCTAGTACGTCTAATTCATGTGTCACTATTATGCCTTCCTCACCGTACTCAAGTAACATGCTAATTACTACACTCCTCCTGGCTGAGTCAACGTTTTCGAAGGGTTCATCGATTAATATCACCCTGGGCCTTGAGGATAATGCTAGGGCTAGCCTAACCATGGCTGATTGACCGGCCGATAGGGCAAAGACCGGCTTCCTGAGAATCTCCCTGACGTTTATGTTCAGCCTCCTCATGATCCCCATGAACTCGTTCCTATCGATGCCCTTAAAGTCCTCGAGTATCTCAATCAAGCCATCCACAAGGTAGCCTATGTTGTATATCTCGGGTAGGTTACTTGAGACCTCAAGTAACTCCTTCGCCTCATTAACCTCCACGCTGTTCATCCTTATGCTACCCTCATACGGTATTAGCCCCGCCATAGTCCTAAGCAGCGTCGTTTTGCCGCTGCCATTAGGGCCGAGCAGCACTGCCTTACCCTTAACCTCCATTTTATCCACGTGAACCGTGAAGGCGCTCGCCGAGCGATCCCCGACGCTTACCTTAACATTACTTAACTCGATCATTGAGGCAACTTGCCCAGCGGGGTTTAAGCCATTATTGGTTGTTCACTTATTGAACAGCCCTAAGTCTTTTAAAGGTGAATCTTGAAGTAGTTTAGGGATTGATGTCCAGTGATGTGCATGAGTTATTAAGGGTTAGCAATGTCACGGTTAGGAGGGTATTGTCGAGGGAGCTTAGGAAGGCTATGGGGCTTTACTACCTGCTGTGGGGCACGTACCCGATAGCCATTGCCGCACTCTACACCATCTCATACGAATTCAGTGTAATTGAAAGTGTGCTCTCACTCAGGGTGTTCTCACTGCCTATGATGTTCATAATAATGATGGCCATTGCTATGATTTACGCATTCCTATCGCGCAGGTTTTTCTCGATGGCGTATAGGGTTTCTAGGTCACCCATAATAGTAAATAGGCGTGGAAGGTATTGGTTAAGGTGGGTAATAACCAGCATCATTATGGTCACTACCATTGCCGTATACCCAATTTTAGTCGGGTTAGGTAATGTGTACAATGCGTACATTGAGTATATACCAGCCGTGGTATATGCAACGCTTGTGGCGTTTACTAACGCGACCTTCTTTANATCTGGATTTATAAGGGCTAGGTATTATGACTACTTAGCTAATGCATCATTCATCATACTATTTCCACTATCCTTAATCTACTACTTCGGCTATTACATACTTTCCCTGNTTTGGATTTATGCTGGCGCTAGGTCGCTGCTTGAGGTGATTAGTGGTGGATGAGGTTGATGAGTTGATTAGGATGCTTAAGGATGAAGCACTATCCAGTGGTGTGAGGCTCGGCATACTGATAGCCCTATATTACATTGATGGCTACGTGACCTTCGCAGACCTTCAGAGGGACCTTGACATACCTAAGAGCTCCCTGCACCAGCACCTCAGTATGCTACAGGAGAATGGCTTGGTGGAATTTAAGAGGGGCATAACGCCCCTCGGCGTTAGGACCGTGGTTAAGATAACCAATAAGGGGAAGGGCATAGTTAGTAGGTACCTGGAGCTTGTGAGGGCGCTTAGATAGGTATTAAACCCGTCCTTATTCGCCTGTTTAATGGGGTTCCTCAGTTGGTGAGGCTGCGGCATTCACTCTGACCTCCTCCCCGCCCTAAAGGATGAGGCTTGTCACTCATTTTGTCAATGACATTGATTGGTGTTTTCATGACTGGTTCAAAGACCTCTTAACTTAACGCTAGCCCTCACCACGGCTAGGGCTGAGCCAAGCGCCATCAGCGATGGGCCGGCGCCACTAAGGGCATTGGTTGATGTGGCTTGACTGACTTTGANCTCATTAAGTGAAGCAATTCCCAGGTATTGAGGCGTACCTCATCTTCCTCAATGCCGCCGCGGTTAGTAGTGCAATGGTTAGGGCCGTGTTGCTGGAGACGACTGGGATTAGCTTGATCCCCCATGGAGTGTAGTTCAGCATTAAGCCAATCAGCGGCACGACGGCTAGGCTTAGGCCTATTGATAGGGCTAGCCTCTCGAGGGGGGCCATCTCGTCGCCCCTTGGGTATAGGGCCTCCACCATTGAGTAACCAGGCATGAATAGGACGCTTATTGCGCCCAGTAGGTACCTAATGGGGATCAGGGGCCCGCCCTTAACCAGCATTACGACGATCAGCGAGGCTAGGGTTATGGCCAAGGTGATCCAGTACCAAACCCCATCAACGCTGGCCAGGAACATGACTGCGTTTTCGGGCGGCTCATGCTCAATGCTCAACTCGCCCCTCTTCCACATTAGGTAAACCTCATAGGCGACCCGGCTCTTGGGTAAACCGGTCTCCCTTGAGACNGCCTCCACCAATTGATTAACCGTCGTGCATTTACCCCTCGATACAGCGGCCCTAATCGGGCTGTGTAAGTCTTTATCCACATCAACCACCCGTCGCGTTCACCCGGAGTTGAACGTACTCGCCCGTGTAGGTTAGGGTTAGGTTGAGCGGGTCGTACATCCATAGTTCGCCGACAAGCCTGAAATCGCCGGTCTCATTAAGCCTAAGGCTCAACGGCGCCACCCAAGTCTCGTTGCTCAGGAGGACCCTTTGATAGGTTAATAGTGGGTTGCCCGGCAGCGGCGGTGGAGTCGTGTCGTTGGTTACGTATATGTAGACCACGAACCAAATGGGCCTATTCATGTGGTTGTAGAC
>JGI26468J51210_100096_pt1 | contig 20540 bp, 19 predicted proteins | sample Arccon2NAG2MetaG_FD_51210 | JGI IMG/M metagenome (IMG submission 51210)
AACCACAAGAGGGGCAAGAAACGTCTTGCCTAACTACAGCCTTCCTACCCATAAGTAATACTCGTTATACAAATATAAATAGCTTAATGGCTACACTATCTCCAGACTCATAAAGTGAAGAAAAAGTATTAATTGTGATTACCTTTTTTCCCCAAATACTGCTTTATAGACTCTTACTAAGGTCTCATCTCTCCATCTCGATAAATCTTGAAAATTCTTTCCTTTTATAAATTCATATTCTTTCATTTGATCCACAATTTTCTTAACTGCAGTATAAGGGAACTTGTCCCACTTTGCTAGAGTATACATCCACTCATTTGCACCATATCCGAATCCTTTACTAAAGAAGTATTCAATCCCTCCTTCTCCTCCGCCTAAATGATAAGTTAAGAATGGTCCCATAAATGCCCATCTTAGACCTATGGCAGCCGTCATTACTTTATCTATATCTTCGACTGTAGCAACTCCTTCATCAATTAAATTTACTGCTTCTCTAAATAAGGCAAAGGCCAATCTATTTCCTATAAATCCTGGAACTTCCTTCTTTAGTACAACTACTACCCTATCTAATTTTTCCATGAAGTCTTTGGTAACATCTAATGTATACTTTGATGTTTTATCGCCCGGTATTATCTCAACTAAGGGTAACAGATGTGGAGGATTCCATGGATGAGCGATCACTCCTCTATCTGGATATCTCGTCATGGCTTTTTGTATTTCCGTCATTAATAAACCAGACGTACTACTTGCAATTATTATGTCTCGAGGTAATTGACTGTCAAGATAATTGAATAGATTCTTCTTAGCACTATAATCCTCAATTATAGCTTCTATTACAAATTCAACATTTTGAATCGCCTCATCAATTTTCGTAGTTCCAGTTAGATTTCTTTGATAGTCTATTGGTTCTCCATCTATCATTCTTAGATTTTTCAAGTTAACTAAATAGGCTGATACTTTGGCTAAACCCTTTTCTAAGGTCTCCTTCTTTTCTGTATACAAATTTACTTTATAACCTTTCGTTAGTAAAAGGGTTGTCCAACCTACGCCTATTATACCTGCTCCTACTACGGCCACCTTATTAATGGATTTCATATGTATAAACATGTTTAAGAAGTATAAGTAAGTTTCTCCTAATGGATAGAGTTAAAAGTGAGAATATGATTGAAGTTATTATGCTTGTTCAGAAAATTAAAGGTTATCTTGACTCAATTAGTCACACGCTTCAAGAAAGATTTGAGAATAGAGAAAGAGTATTGCTATTGGCTAGAGAATTAATAAGATATTGTGGCGATACAATCTCATTATCTCATAAGGGTAAAAAGGAAGAGGCATTAAGAAAGTATCAAGTTGCAATCTCTAAGGCATCTGAAATTCAAAAGATTATAGATAACTTTCCTGAACTATTATATGGTGACATAGGTACTGCATATCAAGAACTTGCTGAGGCTTCCATAGTGATCTCCTTGTATTTTGATGTAGACTTAAAACTTTCTAAAGAACTCGGTATTCCAGACATATATTATATAAGTGGAATAGCAGATGCGATAGGTGAGATGAGAAGAAGAGTATTAGAATTGCTCAAGAAAAATGAAATAGGTGAAGCTGAAAAAACATATGAGATGATGGAAGAGTTATACGAATTACTATGGAGTTTCGAGTATCCTAAATCCCTAGTCCCTGGACTAAGACAAAAGATTGATGTTATAAGAAGACTATTAGAGGAGACTAATCACGATATTTTTCTCGCTAAACTCGGTAGGTCCTAATAATATGATCTACTAACTTTTCGGCAACATTGATACCAGTTGCTAACATAAATCCTTTGAATTCTGGAACGTCATTTAGCTCGTTTATAACATATCCCTTCGATTTGTGCTCTAATATATCTATGGACACGAATTCACCTTTTACTAACTTTACAGACTTTACAGCCAATTCTCTTATCTTATCATCTAATTGAATAGGTGTAGGATTTCCTCCTAATGCAACATTAGCTCTCCNCTCGTTAGGCGGAATATTTCTTGCATAGCATCCTAATAGCTCATCTCCTATTACTATACATCGTATATCTCTTTCTCTGTATTTGATATATTCTTGAATTATGTGTACTTTCAGCGCTGAATTGTTAAGCATTTCTCTATGCTCTATAATTGTTTTTCCTTCATAAACATCTCTTATTAAAGATACCATTCTCCCCCANCTCCCAATAGGCGGTTTATCTATTACTGGGAATCCCATCTGTTCATATGCTTTCATAGCTGCATCTGGAGACGCTGCTATAATTGAGTCCGGTATTGGAATCCCATTCCTAAATAGTTTGGAGTATGTTAGTATCTTATCTCCGCAAGTGCTGATGGCGTCTGTTGAATTTATCGTATGCACACCAGCGGCCTCTAGGATCGCAGATGAATAAAGAGCCCTATACATGCTCACTGGTCTAATTATTCCAACATCATACTTGCTAAGTGCTTTATTAAACGGAATAGGTTCTTGACCTACATTAATTACGTCATAGTCTATTTGCCTTTCATTTAATGCCTTTATTATTAACTTCTCCTCTTGTCTAATTATATCTACTACTAAGGCTACCTTCAATTATATTCCTCCTCCATACTCAGATATTTCAAAAAAGGTAAGTGAGTCGTAATCCAAGAAAGCCTTACTTACCTCATAACCTAATCTACCGTTGAGAATTACCGGAATATTGTAATCAACAGCTGTCCTTCTAATGTTATAATCAAATTTCTTCAGATACCCATCTGTCACTACTGTCTCTACCTTCTTAGCCCTTACTAGCTCTTCTGCCTTCGTTTTGTCTATTGTTTCAATGCCTTGTAATGGAAGCTCAGAGATGCTATAGACTGTTAGTCCAAATTTGACTAAATTAACTGCAGTATCCTTTAAGTAATCTAAATTTTTATCACCNTAAACTAGTGCTATTCCGTTTTTATTTGGTATCCTATTGGGTATCGATGAAAGCCAACTCTTTAGTAATGCGTCATAAAATGTTACTCCGAATGATGCAGCTTCTCCAGTACTTTTCATCTCTGGCCCCAGAAATGGATAAGTCCCTCTTAACTGAGACCATGAAAATTGAGGACTCTTCACTGCCCAATACTTAGATGGAGGTTCATAATAGTCCTCAGAGAAATCTAACCCATTAAATATGGCTTTCATGGCCTCATTTATTAGATTAATACCTTTCGCTTTACTACTAAACGGCATTGATCTACTTGCTCTAAGGTTTAATTCAATTATATGTGGGGTATTATCCTTTACTACAAATTGAACGTTGAACGGCCCTTTTATATTTAGTTCTCTAGCTAGACTTAACACATTTTCCCTCATCTTATTTACACTATTTTCAGATAATTTTCTAAAAGGAATTGACATTGTTGCATCTCCACTGTGGACTCCAGCCTCTTCTACATGCTCTAATGTTATTCCTAATACCCTATTTCCATCAGAAACCCCATCAACTTCTGCTTCTATCGCGTTTTCAATGTACTTTGAGATTACTACTGGATATTTAGGAGAAATTTCAGTAGCTCTTCTTACATACTCGTAAAGCTCCTCTTCTGAGTAAGCTATTTTCATTGACGATCCGCTTAAAACGTAACTTGGTCTTACAAGAACTGGAAATCCTACTTCATTAACAAATTTCTTGATTTCCTCTAATGAAGTCGCGGATACCCAATTAGGCTGTGATATACCCAACTTATCTAATAGTTTTGAGAACTTTTCCCTATTTTCTGCAATATCCACGCTACTACCCGATGTTCCTAATAACCTCACTCCATTTTCCTCTAACTCTTTAGCTATCGAATTGCCTATTTGTCCTCCAGAAAACGTGGCAACATATCTAAACTTCTCCTTCTTAATTAAATCCAATACTCTTTCCACGTTAATTTCATCAAAGTAAAGCTTCCTCGCAATATCCCAATCAGTTGAAACGGTTTCTGGATTATAGTTAAGTACCGCCACTTCGTCAAAGTACTTTGACGCTGCCTCCATTAGAGATACAACACTCCAATCGAACTCAACTGAAACTCCTATTCTAAAACCTCCTGCACCANCTATTAATAATTTATTTCCTTGTGAGAATTCTAGATCGTCCTCAGTACCATTGTATGTTAAATACATGTAATTAGTAACTGAAGGCCATTCTCCAGCTAATGTGTCTATAAGTTTTACTACCGGTATTATGTTTGATTGGTCTCTAATTTTTCTAACGTACTGAGTAGATTTATTTAACGCTTTAGATATCTGCTCATCGCTAAATCCTAATTTCTTAGCTAGTTTTAATGTTTCCTCATCGATTTCTTTCAATATTTTAAGTGTTTCATAGAAATCCACTAATCCTTTGATCTTATTTAAAAAGAATTTACTAATTCCGGTAACCTCNTACACTTCATCAATTGTTGCTCCCTCTTTGAANGCTTTAGCAACGTATAGGAACCAGTATGGTCTTCTTTCTTTGAGATACTTTAATGCTTCCACTTTACTCATCTTAGCTTCATATATCTTTCCACCTACGACCCCTGGCTCGCCAATATCCAACATTCTTACAGCTTTCTGTAAACTTTCCTCAAAGGATCTTCCTATACTCATAACCTCCCCCACGCTCATCATCTCAGTTGCTAGCGATTGATCAACGTTCTCAAACTTGCTTAAATCCCATCTGGGAATTTTAGTTACTATATAGTCTAAACTTGGCTCAAAACACGCACAAGTTCTTCCAGATACCTTATTTATAACTTCATGTAGTTCATATCCTAATGCTAGTTTAGCTGAAACGTATGCTAGCGGATAACCAGTAGCCTTACTAGCTAAAGCACTTGATCTAGACATTCTTGGATTAGTTTCTATAATATAGTATTCATAGCCTCTGGGGTTAAGCGCAAATTGTACATTGCACTCCCCGATTAGGTTAATGGACCTTGCAACTTCTATTGTGTAGGTTCTCATATTTTGATATTCAAGATTATCTAAAGTCTGACAGGGGGCAACTACTGTAGACTCTCCAGTGTGAACTCCCATCGGATCTAAATTTTCAATACACGCTATTACAGAGGAGTTTCCCTTCTTGTCTCTCATTACCTCGTATTCCAATTCTATCCAATGGTAAAGATATTTCTCAATTAGAACTTCTCCTATGTAACTTTGAGATAGCGCTCTCCTTATGTTTTTCTTCAGATCTTCTTCAGTCCATGCTACCATAGAACCTCTTCCACCTAAGTTGAAGCTTACTCTTACCATCACTGGATACCCTACGATTTTTGCGTTCTTTATTGCCTCTTCTTCACTCCTTGCGGATAAACTTGGAGGTACCGGTAAATTATTCTCTATCATCGTTTCTCTAAACTTTTCTCTGCTTAGAGCTTTCTCTATTCCATCAATTTGCGTTCCCAATACCTTTACACCGTACTTCTGTAATACTCCTTTTTTATGTAAATCTACACCAACGTTCAATGCTGTTTGTCCTCCAAATCCTATCATTATACCATCTGGTCTCTCCTTCTCTATAACCTTCTCTACTGCCCACCAGACTACTGGTAACATATATAACTTGTCAGCAAATTTCTTGCTAGTCTGTACTGTTGCCACGTTAGAATTTACTAATACGGTCTCTATACCTTCCTCCTTTAATGCCTTTAACGCTTGACTTCCACTATAATCGAATTCTGCAGCTTCAGCTATCTTTATGGGTCCAGATCCAATAACCAATACTTTTTTTGGAGTCTCCTTCATTTCACACTCACCATATTTCNAAATTTATCAAATATCCAAGTTGTATCCCAAGGACCCGGTCTAGCTTCAGGGTGAAATTGTGTAGTAATTATTGGTAATTTTTCATGGATTAAACCTTCTATTGTATAGTCGTCTGGATTATAGAACCAGATTTTAGTATTAGGCGGAATATCGTTTTTAGATATTATACCATACCCATGATTGTGAGTGGATATATAACATTTATTGGTATTGTTCTCAATTACTGGNTTATTTATTGCTCTATGTCCAAACTTCATTTTCTTAATCTTACCTCCTAATGCTAGAGTTGCTATTTGATGTCCTAGACAAATACCTAAGATTGGAATCCTATACTCTACTAATTCAGAGAACGTTTTGATTTGATTTTCCAGTAAATTGGGATTACCAGGACCATTGCTAAATACAACTCCCTTAGGATTAAACTCAATTATCTTACTAGCATTAAAGTTACAAGGTACTCTAACAATTGAGAATCCTCTCTTATACAGCCCGTATAAAATTCCATGTTTTATTCCACAATCTACCACTACGATCATATCTCCAGTATTTGGATGAAAGATTGGCGACTTAGGTGATGTTAATTGTGTAAAATCTATTTCATCGTATCTTTTTTCTAGATATTTTCTAGGATCCTCTATTTCTAAACCAGAAGCTATAATTCCCATTGTTGTACCATAAGTTCTAATCTTTTTTACAAGCATTCTTGTGTCAACATCAAAAACTCCAGGTATGTTCTCTGATTTCAGCCACTCATCTAATGTCAAAGAAGAGTTCCACTTAATAGGATATGTATGTTCAGCAACTATTAAGCCTTCAACTTGGATTCTTTCTGACTCGAAATTGGTTAGAATACCTTGCTCATACTTCTTTTCTGGCACACCATAGTTTCCAACTAATGGATGCGTAATAATTAATATTTGACCCTTATACGAAGGATCTGTTAAACTCTCCACGTATCCATTCATAGAAGTTGTAAATACCACTTCTCCTACCTTAATTCCTTTAGCCCCAAAACCATATCCTTCAATAAATGTTCCATCTTCTAGATATAGATAACCCTTTTCATTCCTCAATTCCATTTTCGATCACCTGTAATTCTCCCACCTTTGAAATAATTTTTAATTTATATGCCTCAATTTCTTTTTCATCTTCTTCCAATTTGGTTTTTCTACTTTTTATCAAATTAGTTATTAAATCAAAATTAGGAGACCCGATTACTGCCTTCATATTAATTGAATCCTCTATTTTTAAAGTTGACTTATAAGAACCCTCCCTAACTTTTTTAGCTATCTCAAAGTAGGCTGATCTATAAGGTACTTTCTTATTTATGGAAAGTAGTTCTGCGTCATCAGTGGCTAAGCTAGATTCGTCAATGTTTACTTTATTTANTTGTATTTGGCTAAAGAGTGACTCTAAAACCCTAATTGAAGAAATTGTATAATTTACTGCAAGCCAATAATATTTGTTCATTTCTTGTAAATCAAGGTTATAACCGGTAGGTAAACCCTTGTAAATAGAAAGTAAACTAGTTAATATGCCTATAGACTCTGATACTTTTGCTCGCAGTATCTCCATTGTGACTGGATTTCTTTTTTGTGGCATTAAACTGCTTGTACTAACATGAGAATCTGGCAATTTAAGTAATTTATTTGATGAAAAGAAAATTAAGTCCTCAGCTATTCTGCTTAATACTACCATCAAAACAGTTAGTTCTGAGATTGTAGTAATAATATCTGCTCTCGATGACGTAGCGGACAATGTATTATATACTATATCATCAAATCCTAATAGTTCTGCTTCCTTTTCTCTATCAATCTTAACGTTTGTCCCCACTATTGCCCCAGAGCCTAATGGCGATCTATTAACTAGTTTTAATGTGAAAAATATTATTTCCCATCTTGAAGCTAACTCCTCCTCGATATAGGTTAAGTAGTGAGCAAAGGTTGTGGGTTGCGCTAATTGCAAATGTGTATACGAGGGAAATATTGTTGTAATGTGCTCTTTCGCTTTATCTAATAATGTTTTCCTTAGGCTATTAATCTCAGTTAGAAGTTCTATTAACTTATTTCTTAGTTTCAGTCTTAAAGCTGTAGCAACGTGATCATTTCTACTTCTACCTAATCCGATCCATCCAGCCTCTTCTCCTACATTCTTTAACAAGAAATCCTCTAACGCTTCATGGACGTCCTCATACCCTTGGCTAATTTCTTTAAACTCGTTTAATGCAGCAAGGATCTTTTTAGTGGTTTCCTTCTTTATATATCCACTCAAATAAAGGCTTATTATATGTGCCTTCATAGTCAATTTTACTTCTTCCATGATCTCTTTGTCGCTATCTATGGATGAGGTATAGTTAACTACTTCATCTTTTTCGGATCCCCATTTTCTATATAGCATCACAGTCCCCTTACTCTTCTCGCTATTAGTGAGTGCATTCCCCATATCTCTATAAATCCCCTAGCCATTTCGTCGCTCGGATACCATCCTTTATTATAACTAGCAAGTTTTTCAGAATATGGAGAGTAATCCGATTTTCTACCTAATATTCTGAACGAACCATTATTGACTTCTACTCTGACTTCTCCAGCAATCCATTTATTCATTTCGTCAGCAATTTTATGTAATGTCTCCCTAAGTGGTTCAAACCATAAACCTTGATATACTAAATCAGACCATAACTGATCTACGTATTTTTTGAATCTTAATTCAGTAGGAGTATAAATGGTCTTTTCTAAATCAATATGCGAGTAAATTAGACCTAGAGCTGCAGGTACTTCATATACCTCTCTAGACTTAAATCCAACAACCCTATTTTCTATATGCTCCACTCTGCCGAATCCGTGGTTACCAAACTTTAAGTTTAGTAAACCTATTAACTTATGTAATTCCATTTGTTCTCCATCTACGGCTGTTGGAACGCCATTACTAAATTCTATAGAGATTATTTCCTTATTGTTAGCGATCTGTTTGGTCCATTCAAAGGCATCTTCGGTGACCTCAACAGAAGGATCGGAGATTATATCTCCTTCTATACTTCTTCCCCAAAGATTCTCATCTATGCTGTATTTGCTGCTTTCAACCTTGATAGGTATACCTTTCTCTTTGGCATACTTTATCTCATCTTCTCTAGTCATGCTCCATATTCTAGCTGGTGCTATTATCTTGACGTCCGGGTATAATGCCTTGACTGTAAGGTCAAATCTAACTTGGTCATTTCCTTTGGATGTAGAACCATGAGCTACTGCATCTGCTTTCTCCTTTTTTGCCACTTCAACTACTTTTTCTGCTATTAATGGTCTTGCTAATGCTGTGGACAATGGATATACTCCCTCATATAGTCCGTTTAATTTTATCGCATATGATATATAATTGTTGGCGAATTCCTTAATGGCGTCTATTGTGTAGTGCTTTGAGGCACCTGCTATGTACGCTCTCTCTTCTATCTTCTTGAAATCATCTTTTTGGCCAACATCTACAGTAACTGTTATAACTTCGGCCTTAAAGGTTTCCTTTAGCCATCTAATCGATACTGTGGTATCAAGTCCACCAGAGTATGCAAGGACTATTTTCATTTCACAAAAAGGGTAAAGAAGTAGCTTAAAAACAATTGATATCATGAAAATAAGGGATTCTTGATGAATAGCATGTTAAAGGTTTCCTTTAGCTCTTACTCTTTATATAGAATTCAATTGCTTGCTTTATGAACTCAGTTCTACTATTTAGGCCAAGTTTTCTAGTATATATATCAATATCTCTCAGTACATCTTCCTTTAGTCTTACACTTACTACTTTTCGCATATATAATAGAATGTTGTCAGTTTTTAAAAACCTAAGTGGTGACTCCCAATAGGAAACAGTTAAAAAGAAGTTGAATATTACGTAAAAAATCATTAACTTACAGAAGTAAATATTACGGCTTTATTTTGTTGTATGTCTTTCTTTATTTTCTCTAATCTTTGCATCATGATATTAATATTTTCATTGAGAATCTCTTTATGGTACTTCCTAATATGCTCTTCACTATCTTCTTTAGCCACAATAATATTACATAATGAGCACTCGTATGATCCGTCGTTTTCCTTTTTGACTATTGGTGTAATTCCCTCTGAAATGGCTTTAAGTATTGGCACGAGTTTCTTAGCTTTTCCTTCACTTCCGCTCTTCTCAATAATTCTTTGGGCATAGCCGCGGAGTTGATGTTTTGAAATATTATATTTATAGGCTACTGTAGCTGGTCCTTCTCCCTTAACTAAGTATTCTTCTAATGCTTCTAATAGATAGTCGCTTCCACCTAGTATCTTTAAAGCTACGTAATTTACTAAAGACTTTATATCAGTTTGTTTCATATAGAGGCCACTGGAACCCTCTATATTCTTTAGAGTTTAAAAGGTATATACATAATTCTATACTCTGAGAATCTCGTTCTTATAAGTCTTTATAGTGATCCCATTTCCATTATATACTCTGCCAAGTTCATATACAGTTCCATATCTTTCTAGTTTTGTTTTTACTTCTTTCATTAATTCTTCTGAAATAAATAAGACAATACCTATGCCCATATTGAAAACTTTATACATTTCNTCATGAGGCACTCCTGCTTTTTCGATAATTTTAAAAATCTCTGGGGGTTCAGGCATATTTAAGACAATCTTATAACTAGTAAGCCTTTTAAGCTTAGTAAATGCACCGCCAGTTATATGTGCTGCTCCCTTTATCATATTCATAACTTCCAAAACTTGTTTGGCATAAATTCTAGTTGGTTTTAATAATTCCCTTTTATACTCATCAAGTGAAATCTTACCTTCTTCTATTAATTTCCTAACTAAGGAGTACCCATTAGAATGTATGCCATTGCTCTCTAATCCCAATATGTAGTCTCCAGGCTTTATGTCAACTCCAGTTTTTAGATTATCTACAACTCCTATCGCAGTACAAGAAAGATCAAATCCTCTAATCACATCTGGCATAATAGCGGTCTCTCCCCCAATAACTTCAACATCAGCATCTTTGGCACCTTGAACAATACCATTAATAATCTCATTTATCACATTATCCATAGGCTTTTCTAAGGCAATATAATCTACTAAGGCAACTGGCTTTGCTCCAACGCATATGAGGTCATTAACATTCATAGCAACGCAGTCTATTCCTACAGGTTTTATTATTCCAGTTTGTAAGGCTAGTGAAGTCTTTGTTCCTACACNATCAGTATGCATTGCTATGTTAAGATTACCTATCTTAATTACTCCAGAATAATGCCCTGCTCCTACAATAGTATTTTTATAAGTAGACGAGATTATTTGAGAAATTGCATTATGATAATTACGTAATCTTTCCAAATCAACTCCTGCTTTCTTATATTCTTCACTCACCACAACCCACCATTGGGAGACCAATCTGCAGAAACTCCAAGAATTCCTCTTTTTTCTCTATTTTTATAAGAATATCTTATAATTTCAGCCTTCTCGATCTGATATTCAACTGTCCTTCCAATGTCAGTTCTATATATTAATTTAGTATCGCTACTAACGTATTGAATACACTTATCCAAATTCTCAGAAGCTCTGAAATCTCCTATTGCAACTATTTCTAAAGCTCTGGAGCCTTTGGTTATAAGCTGCATTCCCTCTAACGCCACAGATCCAAAAAATACCATACATCCATGCTCTTTCATCTTATCTAAATCCAAAACAATCTTACGTCCAGATGCCATTTGTTTCGAGATAGGATATCCTAAAGTAGCAACAGCTTTTACTATAGAAGGTTGGTCATTTAATTTTATACGAGCTTTACTCAAATGTCCAGTAGCAGTAAACTCAATTATTTCTCCAAAATCAGACTCTATTCTTGGAATTATGGCCGAAGCCTCTGGATCACCGAATCTTGAGTAATATTCAATTACCGTAGGCCCCCAAAGTTCAGTTAACATCATTTGCCCTGCTATGNCTCCTACGTAATTCTCTCCAGTCTCTTTATATATTGCATCTATAGTCCTTTTAACTATGTCATAAGTTGTTTGGTACTCCTCGTTATTGATAAATGGGAGTAATTCAGTAGGTCCAGAAATTGACCCCATCCCTCCAGTCTCAGGGCCTATCCCATCCTGATATGCGTTCTTATAATCTTGAGCCAAAGGTAGAGGAATAGTTGTTTTTCCGTCAGTTAAAACATGAAGTGTATATTCTGGTCCATCCACTTTCTCCTCTATTATAATTCTTGGCTCACCTTCCTTATTGTATAGACTCCCTATATCGTTTACGCTTTTTGTCAGTGCCTCTCTTTTATCTTGTGTTAAGTAAGCCTCTAAGTCAGCTATTACCTTAACACCTTTTCCTCCAGCTTGGCCAGCGGGTTTAACTGCAACAGAACCTCCATATTCTAATATGAACTTTGCGGCGTCTTCTATTGTATAAAATACCTTATACCTTAACCTCCCCGGAATAGAATACTTCCACATTAACTCTCTTGCCCATGCTTTGGATTCCTCTATTCTAGCGCACTTTTTACTAGCTCCAAATACTGGTATTCCCTCTTGTCTAAGAACGTCTGCAATTCCACGGAATAATGGGTCCTCTGGCCCAANTACTCCAAAATCTGGGTTTACTTTCTTAATTACTTCCTTAACAATTTCTGGTTGGTTTGTGTTACCTATAAAATACTCTCCACCAGTTGCTTTCACTACTGAATTAATTCCAGGATTAATGTATGTCGACAGCCCGTAGACCTTNTAACCTTTAGTGGATTTTTCTAGTGAATGAGCTAGGACGTTTTCTCTTGCTCCATCCCCGACTAATAATACTTTCATTTTTCTCACCATGGGTATTTTTTAGTCATACACCCTAAGCAGAGGTTCCTATGTCCAATAACTCTGAATAGACCTTCTAAACTCAACCAATGTATAGAATCTGCACCTAAAACTCTAGCTATTTTTTCATCATCGAGATTAGCTGAGATTAATTCCTTTTCCTCAGGAACCTCAACCCCATATGGACATTGCGAGATTAATTTAGGACTTCCTATTAGTACATGGATTTCCTTTGCACCCAGTTTTCTCAAGTTAAATATGGTATTTTTAAGTGTAGTTCCTGTAACCATTGAATCATCTATAAGAATTATTCTCTTTCCTTTTACCGCACTTTTTATTGGGTTTAGTTTAAGTTGAACCCCAACCACCTTTAGGAAAGTATCAGATGATAACATTGTCCTTATTGGACTTCCAGTTCTAGTAAAACCCAAGTCTAGTGGTATGTTTAATTTCCTAGAGTAACCTATTGCGAAAGGTAATGCGGTCTCTGGAACTCCTATAACTGAGTCAGTCCTTATTGGGTATTCTAAAGCTAACTCTTCCCCTATTTTCACTCTTAAGTCATAGATATCTTTTTCGTTGACTATACTGTCTATTCTCGCTTGGTATACGTACTCTATAGTGCAATATGATTTTCTAGACATCCTTACTTGTTTTGATTCAATATGGTATTTGTCAACAATTACCAACTCTCCCGGATTAATTTCCCTTTTGAACTCAGCTCCTATTACAAGCATTGATGTTGGCTCAGAGGAAATAACCGCTAAATCAAATCCAAATCCACCTATGCTAAGTGGCTTAAGTCCTAATTCATCTCTATAGGCTATTAACTGGCCTTCTTTACTTATCGCTATGAACGAGATTGGTTTTTTAATCTCATCTATTATCTTTTCTGGCTCCTTTATGACCCGGTTAAGAATATTTGTATCATCTATTATTCCATCAACGACTATGGCGCCGTTATCTAATGTCATTGGATATTTATTTCTGATTCCAGCATAACCTATTCCAGCCCATCCGTTTAGGTCTTTAATTTCAAGATCCTCAGGTGCTACGTTCTCTAATTTAGTAAATATATTTCTCTGCTTGTTTAATATTGCTATTCCACTTCTAGAGTATCCTCTATGTTGTAAGCCTATTAGGCCATAATATAAAAACCTAGATACGTTCCATACGTCATCGAATGCCAATATACCTAGTATTCCAGCCATTAATATCACTTCCCAAATACTCTTTCTAACTCTGTCGAATTATATTTAAATTTGAGAGGATAAACCCCAGAAAAACACGCGTTGCATAAATCCCTTCTACCTATTGCTTGTACCATCTCTTCAACACTTAGAAATTCAATAGAATCTGCATTCAACTCATTTCCTATTTCTCTTTCAGATTTATTATGGGCAATTAACTCTTCTCTTTTAGGAAAGTCTATTCCCATATAGCAAGGGTATTTTATCATGGGTGATCCTATACGTACATGAATCTCTTTGGCACCAGCATTACGTAGCATACTTATTATTCTCTTCATAGTATTTCCCCTAACTATTGAGTCGTCTATCAAAACTATTCTTTTATCCCTTACCGCATCAACAACCACTCCAAATTTCTCTTCTAATACCTCATTTCTCTTATCTTGAGTTGGCATTATGAATGATCTTACGGAGGAAATTGTTCTAACTAGAGGTTCCTCCAGAGGTATACGACTTTTTCTAGAAAAGCCCAACGCTATCGGTCTTGATGAGTCCGGCACTGGAACTACAATATCTCCATTAGCTGGATGTTTCTCTGCCAATAACTCACCTAACCTTATCCTAGCTGAGTAGACTGAATGTCCATCTATATTAGAATCCGGTCTTGCAAAGTATATATATTCGAAGGAACAAGTAGCATANTTCTTCTCCTCTTCATAGATCACTTTGTCATATAATATTTTGCCATTTTTCATTGTTATCACCTCCCCTGGTAGAATGTGTTTCAAAACGCTCCCACCTAGCTGTCTAATAACGGAATCCTCCGAGGAAACTACTAATGATCCTTCTAAAAATCCTAATACAACTGGATGAAATCCTCTAGGATCTCTAAATATCACAATCTCTTCATCATTCAAAAGAATAGCTACAGAGTATCCACCATCAACAACTTTCATAAATTCCTTTACGGTATCGGGAATAGAGTGAAAGGTTAATTTTTGCTTAAAGAACCTATATATAAATTCAGTATCTACTTTAAATGAACCAAATTGATAATAGTTACTTATAGTCCCATTAAATGTTACAACTACGCTTGAGTCACCTAAAGGTTGTGCTTCTTCAATTGAGCTTTTTCCACTTGTTGAATATCTTACATGACCTATTCCATTTTTTATAAATTTATTAAGATTTTCCTTAAATACTTCATCTACAAGTCCAAGTCCCTTAATTGTCAATATTTCCCCATTCTCAGCATATGCGATACCTGCCGATTCTTGACCTCTATGCTGAAGTAGTCTAATTCCCTCTACTAGTAGTTGAATATTTACTTCTTTAGGACTAGATACAGCAAAGATACCACATTTATCATGTATGTTACCCATTACCTATCACCTCCTCAAGAAAATTAAAGTAATTATTAACTATAGTTTTAAGATCATAATCTGTATTGTCAATGGTTAATATACTTGTTTTTTTATTAACTTTTCCTATTATAGATGCTACAATACCTTTACTCCTGCTCTTTTCAACTATCCATTCTGGTTCATTAGTTAAGATAACGAAACGTCCACTACTTTCAGAGAATAAATTCTCTACAACATTGTCAGTATCGCTCAAAATACTCTTAGTACTTATTTCTACTCCGTATCCATGAACTATTATGTTGAAAAGAGAAGCCGCTAGGCCACCTCTACTTATATCCTTCGCAAATGTAATTTTCTCCTCATTTATAGCATCAATTACTACCTCAGAAGATAATAGATCCTCTTGTAACCTTACTTTAGGAGCTTGGCTAGGAACCTTAAATATCTTTGATAATAGTGATCCTCCTAATTCTTTTCGTGTGTACCCCAGTAATACAACGTATGAACTATCTTCCACTCTATTTTTAAGTAATTTACCTTGAACTAACCCTGCCATTACTATTAAAGGTGTTGGCTTTATTGGTTTTCCTTGACTATTTTCATTATAAAATGATACTTTCCCGCCAACAATAGGTATGTTAAAGAATCTAGTAGCCTCCCCTATACCTCTTATTGCTTCTACGAAAGTATAGTAAACTTCTGGCTTCTTTGGATCCCCAAACTGTAAATGGTCAACTGCAACCATTCCTCTAGCTCCTACTGTAGCCAAATTTCTATAAGCCTCTGCCACGATTCCTTTTCCACACTCATATGCATCCTCAGAGCACAAGTCAGGGTTTCCATCGGCCTTTATCGCTAATAACTTGCCGTTAGGAAGCGAAACTACTGCGCCATTAGCATCACCGGGTTTGACTACTGTTGAGGTATTTACTTCATAATCGAACTGCGAATAAACCCATTCTTTACTTACCAAATCTGGATGTGATAATACAGTGTATATTGTGCTTTCTAACGATAAATCAACATTTTTCTCTTCAACGTTCTTCCTAACGTTTTTTATTGGCCATAAAAACTTCGGTGGCTCCAGTAACGCGTTTGTGGGCAGGGAAACGAGATCTTTACCAAAATATCTAAACTTAATTATTGGTTCACTAGTTATCTCACCTATTACACTGCAAGGATATTCGTACTCTTCAAAAGCTTTACATACTTCCTCAACGTTTTTCTCCTCCACTGCGTATAACATTCTCTCTTGTGTTTCAGATATGATTACGTCTGCAGGATCCATATTTTTTACACGTAACGGAATTTTCTCTATATCTACTATAGCACCAAGTCCATTTGCCATCTCAGTTACAGCAACTGCTAGCCCTCCGCCCCCTAAGTCCTTAATAGCCTCTACCTTATCAGCAATCTCTAATGTTACATCTAGTATAATTTTCCCAGCGAAAGGATCAGCTATCTGTACTGCTCCAATTTCGTCTTCACCACTTAACTTTCTGGACGCGAATGAAGCCCCACCTAAACCATCAATTCCAGTAAGTCCTGCTAACACTAATTTAAGTCCTGCTTTATCTACTATACTTGGTTTTATCTTATCTTTTCTAACTATTCCAATTGCTGCTACATCTACTAGCGGATTATCATTATATGTATCATCGAATGATAATTCTCCACCAACTACTGGAACTCCAATACTATTTCCATATGCTGCAATTCCCGCAATTATGTTCTTAAGTAACCATACGTTTTTCCTTATTTTTAGATTTCCAACCCTTATCATGTCCATGAGTGCAATTGGTTTAGCCCCCTTGCTGATAATGTCCCTTATTATTCCTCCTACNCCTGTTGCGGCACCATTAAATGGATCAATTGCGGACGGATGGTTATGGCTTTCAACCTTTATTACTATAGCCCATCCATCTCCTATGTCCACTGCTCCAGCATCTTGCCAGTCTTTTATGCCCATTATGACATTGGGGCTATCTATGGAAAAGCTCTTCAAGAAGATTTTAGATGACTTATAAGAACAATGTTCTGACCATACAGCGTCAATCACCCTCCACTCAATCTCATTAGGTTCTCTATCTAACCTTTTTCGAATGTCGTCCATTTCTATCGGGAGAAGATTTAAGCCCATTTTCCTAACCTCCTCAAAAGAATTAACCCATCCACTGTTCCATCAACTGAGGTCAGTTTAAAGGAAGCCCTCTCCGGATGTGGCATCATTCCTATTACATTCCCTTCTTCATTGGCTATTGATGCTATATTAAGCAATGATCCGTTGGGATTTGTATCCTCACTTACATTCCCGTTCTCATCACAATATTGAAGAACCATGTTTGTTTTTGCATAATCTACATCATCTACATAATAGCGACCTTCTGNATGAGCTATGGGCATTCTTATTATTTTCTTGTCTAGTCCCTTAGTTAGGACTGTATCGGTTCTAATTACCTTAAGGGAAACCCACTTCGAGATAAATCTTAATTTTAAATTTGGTAACAAGGCCCCTTTTAATAGTCCGCTTTCAACAAGGATTTGGAACCCATTACATATTCCAATTACTATTTTTCCTTCTTCTGCCATTTGCTTAACTTTCTTTATAGTTTCTGTACTAGCTGCAATACTTCCAGCTCTTAAATAATCCCCAAAGCTAAATCCTCCAGGTAAAATTACTCCATTATATTTATCTGGATCGAATTCCTTATATTTTACTATCACTGTGGGGACTCCGGCCTCCATTAACGCCTTATAGACATCAGCTTCACAAGTAGTACCAGGGAACTTAACTATTGCAATCATTCTTTTCTCNCTCTGACGAAAATTTTATGAACTATTGGATTGTATAATCTTCCCTCACGTGCAATTTTCTCAATTAAATTCTTAGCATCTTCTTCATTATTAGCCTCAATTTTAAACTGAATGTACTTTCCTACTCTTGTCTCGATTATGTTGTTTGCGTATTTTTCAATAACATACCTTTGTATTGTTTCTCCTTCAGGGTCTCTAACGGAGTCTTTATTGATTATTATCAATTCTACATAGTATTTCATACAAGGGAACCTCATGAGGCAATTCTTTTTAGAAATTCTTCATATGAGGCTTTTACTGTTTTCAAATCGTAACCTTTTCTATATAAATCCTTATCGTATATTCTTGAATTAGGATCCCTAATCCTCATACTATCTAGTGATATTTCATCTCCTATCACTAATTTATCGCCTAAACGGCCAAATTCTAACTTAAAGTCATATAATATTAAGCCTTTATTTTTAATAAAATTGAATAATACATCATTTGTCTTCATCATTATGTCTTCTATATACTGAGCCTCCTTTCTACTCATTAATTTAAGATGTTCCATGTGGTAATAGTTAAGTAAAGGATCATGACGCAAGTCGTCCTTTAAGAAAAATTCTACTATTGGCGGTTCGAAAACCTCGCCCTCTTTTATTGGTAATCGCTTGACTATGCTGCCCGTTGCGATGTTTCTTAGTACAACTTCTACTGGTATCATCTTTAATTTCTTTACTATCATTGTTCTTTCATCTTTCATCCCTACGTAATGTGTTTCTATACCATTTCTTTCCAATAATCTAAAGAAGAATGCTGATGTTTGAGCGTTTAAAACGCCCTTACCCTCCATTACATCCCTTTTTTGACCATCACCAGCGGTTATATCGTCTTTAAACCTGAGTAATACATGATCTTTATCAAAATCATAAACTATCTTGGTCTTTCCCTCAGAAATCTTGTTAACTTCCATTACGACTATTTTACATAGCCGATATAAAAAGTTAGCTTACAACGAGTATAAACTTTTACTTTATTATGTAAATCAAAATCCTTATAATTCTTCAATTATGCTTAAGCTCATGAGCAGTCAAATTACAATAGACGATTTTGCAAAATTAGACCTTAGGGTAGGAATTGTAAGACAAGCTGAAAGAATTGAAGGAACAAGACTCCTAAAACTCATGGTTGACCTGGGTTCAGAACAAAGGCAAATAATTGCTGGCTTAGGAGAATATTACACTCCAGATGAGTTATTAAACAAGAGGATAATAATTATAGTCAATTTAAAGCCTAGAGTGATTAGAGGTTTTGAGAGCCAAGGTATGTTATTAGCTGCCGGATGTAAGGAGGACGAAGCGAAAGGAATAAAACCTAGGATAATAACTGTAGATGGAGAAGTCCCTCCAGGAACTAAGATATGTTAAATCCATTTGAAAAGTTACAGATCCCACCAAAGGCTANTTACACTATCGATACTATGCTAAAAAGGCTGCCAAAGATAGGTGGTACCACAGTTAGAGATAGGGAGATAAGAAGGTTAAAAGAATATTATGAAAGAATTAAGAAATACCATGACTTTGTAGTNCAATTCCCTAGAATTGATGAATTACATCCTTTTTATTTAGAGGCAACTAGAATTGTAACTGACATTGATAAACTGAGAATTTGTTTATCAGTCACTAAGAAAGCAAGTGCAATATCTATGAAGATATTGAAAGAATACATCAACCAGATAAGGAAAAGCCCTGAAAATGAAGCTAANCGAATAATGCGGCAAGCTTTTGGAAGAGTAAGTTCCATACTAAGAAAATCTAGTGAATGCATAGATAAAGTAATAGATGTAGCCAAAGAGTTAAAGAAAATTCAAGGTATAGATCCTATATTGCCAACTATTGTAGTTGCAGGTCCTCCAAATGTAGGCAAGTCTACTTTGGTTTCAAAAATCTCCACAGCTAAACCAGAAATTGCCAGTTATCCCTTTACTACAAAAGAAGTTCACGTAGGCCACGTTATTTTAGATGATTTTCGTATCCAGATTATAGATACGCCAGGCATTTTAGATAGNCCAGAAATTGAGAGAAATAATATAGAGAGAAAGGCTACTAATGCGATAAGAAATTTAAACGGTATAATCATATTCATGTTTGACTCCTCGATCTCCTCAATTCTTTCTGTTGAAAGTCAAATAGAATTATTTAGAGAAGTAAAATTATTAAAAAAGGTTATAATCCCTGTTATCAATAAAATTGATGAGAAAGACGATGAATATTATAAGAAGATTGTAGATTTTCTTTCTAAAGAAGGAAGTAAATGGTATGAAATAAGTGCTGAAAAGGGAATAGGTTTAGACAAGTTAAAAGAAGAGCTTTTTAGCTTGATAAAGAGTAGTGGTACAAATGAAGTATCGCGTAATTGAAATCTTTACCTCTGTTCAAGGTGAAGGGGAGGTCATCGGGACTCCTTCAAATTTCATTAGACTCGCCACGTGCAATTTAAGATGTGTATGGTGTGATACAAAGTACTCGTGGGAAATTGGCACTGAGATGACCATAGATGAGATTATTGCAAAAATAGATAAGAAAATTAGAACTACCACTATAACTGGGG
>JGI26468J51210_100106_pt1 | contig 19538 bp, 20 predicted proteins | sample Arccon2NAG2MetaG_FD_51210 | JGI IMG/M metagenome (IMG submission 51210)
GTAGGAGTAATACTGGTTATGCAAAAATAAGTAGGTCAATAACGAAACTATGGACATACTCTCTAACTAAATTAAACTTAATAAGGAAAACATTGAGTATTACTTATGCCAATATGCCCCTCATGTGAAATGAAATTTAACTCATGGGAGGATTTAGCCAAGCACATGGACTTGCTAGCAAATTATAAGAGTGACCCATCTCATGTAATGTGGTTAAACAGAAATATATCAATGAAGAGAATAGAAGTTAGTGAACTAGCAAGTAATTTAGAGAGCTTCTTCTCAACTCCAGATGGTTTAGCAATGTGGATTAGGAAGAGGTTTATAGAGAAGTTTTATGGAGAAAATCCACATCCGTTTATTGTCGCAATGCAGAAACCAACTAGGGGTGTGCTATTAGGCTATGTAATTGAGCATCAACACTTCTTAAAGAATTGGGTAAAAGTGTTATCATCAATAGTATTCAAAACTAACAAGGATGATGTTATGCAATACGAGTTAGAGAATATCTCAGTTGAATTTTTAGGATATAATGGAAGACCAGCCCATTACGAGTTGTTAATAAGAATGGGAGAAGCCTTGGGAATGCCTAGGGAGGAAATATTATCAAAGCTACCATTGCCCTCTACGCAATCAGCGATAAAGACATGGAGAAAAATAGCTGAGAGTAAAACTTGGTTAGAAACAATGGCATCAATGCATAGCCTCGAATTAGTAGCTGATAGGAGTTTAGTTAAATATGGGGCTAGATTACCTTATTTTAATCAAGCCATACTCACTTCTGAAGAGTTTCCCCAAGCTGTTAAGGACTTTCTGAGGGAAGGTTATGAGGCTGATATCTCACACGCGGGAGAAGCCCTAGAAATGGTTGAAAAATATGCAGAAGAGATGAATATAAGGGAAGAAGTACAAGTTACTGTTCTTAAGTCATTTGATGCTTTTTCAAAGTATTTATTAGCCAGATTAGAAAGAGGATTCGAAATAGAACCCAGTCTGGTAAAGGTGATAATAAAATGAAGATCGTCGTAAACGGAAAAGAAGCCGGTACAAAGGAGAATGGTTGTGCACTCTGTGGAGGAACTTGGGGAGATTACTATGAAGAGATTGACGGAGAGAAGTTGTTCTTCTGCTGTGATATATGTGCGTTAGAATTTGTAAACATGGTTAATGAAGTAAAGAAAAGAACCAATTGGAGTAGAATTGACGAATTAATAATCAATGGAAATTATTATACTGGGAGGACGTGCTCAGCTAAAAATGGAAATAGGGAGTATAAATTTTACGTTAAGTTTAATGATGATGCTGGAATAGAGACTTTCAAGGAACTAAGCTAATGGCTCACATAAGCCATTTTCTTTTATCATCATTTTATTTTTAGGCTCTTTTAAGGACCTACAGAACACTTTAACATTATCTATTTTGACTAAACAAAGCCAATAATTGTCTTCAAATCCATCTGGAGTAGCGGTCAATTTCCACGATATCAGTAGCTCACCTTCCCTTATATCATCTCTTGTGTTGAATTCCGTTGAGTAACACCTTGGACATCTAGCCCTCTTAACCCAAAACGAATAGCCACAATTTTTACATACATAGATCAAGGCTCGTCACCGTAAACTACTACAGTTGCAGAATTCCCAAAACCAGCCATACTTAACGACAGACCAACTCTAGCATTTTTAACTTGTCTACTCCCCGCTTCGTTCCTAATCTGTAGAAACGCCTCAACTGCTTGAGCTACACCGCTTGCCCCTATTGGGTGNCCTTTAGAGTTCAACCCTCCACTGGTGTTTATTGGAATTTCACCATTAATTGCGGTGTAATTATCGTAATATGCCTTCCATCCTTCTCCTTTCTTTAATAAACCCAACTCTTCAGCCTCGACTATTTCCAGAACAGTTGCCATATCATGTAGTTCAGCGAAATCAACTTGATCAACCTTTGCCATTTTCCTAGCAGTCAATCCAGCAATTTTCACCGCATTTATTGACAATATGTTCTCACGCTCAGATAAATATGACGTATCTGAAGAAGCACCAATACCTTTTATAAACACAGGCTTATTGGTAAAACTATAAGCATCTTCATCGCTTACCATAACTANCGCTGAAGCCCCATCGCTAATTGGGGTAAATTCGTAAAGGGTTAAGGGATCTGCTATGATAGGGGAATTCAAAACTTCATCTAAAGACACTACCTTCTGTATGTGAGCATAGGGATTTAAAGATCCATTATAATGGTTTTTGACTGCTACTAAAGCAAAGGCCTCCCTTGATGCATTATATCTCCTCATATACTCCTTGGTCATTAATCCTGCAAGTGAAGGTAGAGTTAACCCAGCAATTTTTTCTTCTGACGGAAGCAAGGAGGCTATTACTGATGTAACTTGCTTAGTATTCTTCTCGGACATCTTCTCAACTCCTAAGACTAACACGGTTTTAGCTATTTTAGAATCAAGTAAAGATTTAGCAACTAATATTGCAGAGCCTCCACTTCCACTGGTATTATCAACCCTAATTGATGGTACTCTATCTATCGATAAATAAGTTGTAATTAAGTTATTTATCNCAGATAAGGAGTTAAACTCTCCGGAATAGCTGTTAGAAACTACTACAAAATCAATTTCATTTTTTCGTATTAATGGTAACACAACCTCTCCTGCAAGCTCTAATAAGCTCTCCTTTCTCTTTCCGAATCTAGTTAAGTTTGCATCAATAATTGCAACCATTCATGTGAGTTTTCACATTTAAAATATAAAATTGAACTTCCGATAAAGAGAACATAAACTTCGTTTCTCGAGCTCAAACAAAAATAGTGCTTGTTGATAAGAAATGTTTATATTTTTTAAGAAGGAGTATAATGATAATGGTAATATTCATAGTTCTTTCAAACCTCACCGATAAGGGAGCTGAGACTATAGCAGATAAGCCAGAAAGAATAAAAGAGGTGAATGAGGAATTGGCTAAAATAGGGGCGAAGGTAAAGGAACAATATGTAGTATTTGGTGACATAGATTTCATTAATATAGTAGAAGTGGATAATGTTGAAACGTTCCTTAAAGCCTTAATAGAATTGAATAGCAGAGGTACCGTAAGGACAAAGACCTATTTAGCAATTTCTGTTGATGAAGCGATAAGGGCTATTAAGACTACGCCACCTATTGGTCATCCACATGAAAAGAAGTAACTTTCAAATATAATACATTTTTTGTTTTTCATATTGAGATAAATATAGTAATCTTTCTTTTAGAGACGGATGAGTTCTAAATGAGAAAACGCCTTTTTTATCAACAATATTATTTAGAATAAATTCCTTAGCCAAGAGTATCTGTATTGGGAGAACATATCTTAGCATGTTGGTAGGAATACTTCTACTTAAATATCCAATTTTTATTAAGGAACTTTCCAGCCAATAAGTTATCTCAGGATTTATCTTTACTGCAGTTAAATCAGCCCTCCTTTCTATTTTCCTATGCACGTAAAAGACTAAGGGTAATAAGATGACAAAGTATATTATAAGGAAAAATAAGGAAATTAAAGGCAGATAATAAATAAATGTTGCATAAATGGAATTTATGGAAAATATCGTAAGTAACATAATTTCTGGATCATAATTTTTTATATGGGCAATTTCATGAGAGAGAACTGCAGTTAACTCCTCTTGGGTTAGACTTTCATACAGCGGTAAAGTAACTGCTATTCCTCTAAAAATTATATTGCCAAAGGCAAAAGCGTTAAGGAAATTATCATTTATAATGTAGACTTTGGACAGTTTAACGTTAAATTTCTTTGAAAGATCCTCTACTATCAAGATAATATCTTGAGAAGCTCTTCTCATCTTAAATACAAGGATCATTATAATTGGGGAAATGAGGTACCAGAGACTAAACACTAGCCCTATTTGAATTAGAAAGAAATAGGGTATGCTTACATTTAAGGATGATACTACTATACCAATTACTAGTATAGAGAAGAAGGATGCTAGATAATATTTCCACCAATATGTGGTAATGGAGTACACACATATTACTAGCTACAAAAGTTTATAAAACGATAAGATAATCAAAGTTATTACTTAAAGCAATATATTAACATTATGAAACCAGAAGACTACTACCATTCGATTAAATTAATACNTGAAATAACAATAGAGAAGGGAAAACTATTTCACGTAGAGACATGGATAGAGGAGGATAAGTACAAGTCATCAATTTATTTGAACCTTAAGAGGATAACATTTCAAGGAAGTGAATCCTCGCCAAAGTTCGATAACGATAAGCTTTACTTTATAAGAAATGAAGAGACAAAATCCTCTTTACTTGAAGCGCAACTCTATGGCGAGCNGAAAGTAATATTTACATTTTCTGGTAAAATATCGAAATATGAATTCCATAATAAGGGAATATTAGTGATAGCAGAGGAAAACACAGATAAGACATTGCCGTTTAGAGCCGAGAAGATAAAATATAGGTTTGATAGCAGAGGCTTATTGAGAGCTAGGCAATCACTTTATTTATTTGATGGTAAAGATTTGAGGAAGCTCGTTACTGGGAACTTTGACGTTACAGATTTAGCTACAAACGGTAGTAGGGTTGTAATTTCAGCAACTAAGGATGGAGATGATTATGGATTAGGAAATTTGTATGAGGTGAACATAGAAACTGGGGAGTTAAACAGAATAACGAAAGAGGATGGAACTGTACAAGCAATCGCTATGAACAGCGAGGGAAAAATAGCATTTTTAGGACATAGGAAAGGACTAACCCCATGGGCTTCTCTCGAAATAATGCTACCAGAAGAAGGAAAGAGTTACATCTGCGGAAAGACTTGCGGAAATAAAGTATTAACTGATTTATTTGATGGTATAAAGGATAAGATCGTATTCGAAAAGGATCTAATACTCTCCTTAGGTCAAGAGGGAGGTACATCACATATTTATNAAATCTCTGACAATAAAGTAGACAAGGTAACTAGTGGAAATATAATGGTAAGAGGATTTGATTATAGTAATAGCGAGTTAGCTTACTTCTATTCTACTCCAGAAAAGCCGGTAATATTAAAATATAGAGATATAGAANATGATCCAAACCCCAACGTTAAAGGATATACTCCAGAGAAAATTGTTATAAACAGTAACGGAATGGAAGTTGAGGGCTGGAGTATAGTTAGAGATCCTAATGCACCAACAATATTATTTATTCATGGGGGACCACATATGGCATATGGCTATGGCTATTTTATAGAATTCCAGTTCTTCGTAGATAATGGGTTTAACGTAATATATGCAAATCCTAGAGGTAGCCAAGGATATGGGGAGGAATTCGCTAAGGCTTGTGTGGGTGATTGGGGTGGAAAGGATTTCGAAGATCTAATAAACTTCGTGAATACCGTTAAGGAAAAATATGGTTTAAAAGGTAAATTTGGTGTTACTGGCGGTTCTTATGGGGGTTTTATGACCAATTGGGTAGTAACGAAGACTAATATATTTTCGGCTGCAATTAGTGAAAGGAGTATATCGAATCTAATTAGCATGTGTGGTACTAGTGATATAGGTTTTTGGTTTAATGCTATCGAATCTGGGATTGCTGATCCATGGAGTACTGAAGGCATAGAGAAACTAATGAAAATGTCGCCAATTTATTATGTGAAAAACGTTAAAACACCTACCATGTTAATTCATGGTGAAGAAGATTACAGATGTCCGATTGAACAGGCTGAACAATTTTATGTTGCATTAAAGATGCAGGGAGTCCCTACAACGTTAGTAAGATATCAAGGTGACAGTCATGAACATGCCAGAAGAGGGAAGCCAAAGAATATGATAGATAGGCTAAAGACTAAATTAGAATGGTTTAGTAAATATTTACTCTAATCAATATCTTTTTCACACTCCTTATTTATGGCGGTAAGAACGTCCCTCAGTGAGACTACGCCTATTATTTTTCCTGTTTCATTAATAGCTAACAAATGAGTGATATTGTTCCTCACCATGAACATAAAAGTATCTATCAAATCCTCCTCTCCGTTTATAGTAATCACATTTTTTATCATAACTTTTGATACCGGTTCATTTTGTGAGACTCCTTTCGCAAGTGACCTTAAAATTATACTCCTAGTCACTATTCCTATGACATCATCTCCTTTACTATTGTCTATTACAAGCGCAAACCGGATTCCTTGTTTGTCCATGAGTTCTAACGCTTCGGAAAGACTAGTATGTCGGGTAATTTTTATAGGTCTGTATTATTGAAAACGTCTTTAAGTTTCATAGATTATTTTTCTCTTTCTACAACTTAAACTTTATTTATCATTAACAGTGTTTAACAGATATACCTCATAAGAAAAAAGTTTAAAAGGATATATAAAGAAAAAGGGTATTTTATATAAGGAAAAATATATATATAGATTAGCTTGACCCCGCACCACAACCGCAATAGCCGTATTCGTCTATTTCAATTCCGCATACTGGACATACGTAACCGGAGCCTTTTACTTCCTCAGCCCTCTTTCCATATATTAACATGTGGGGATCAAAGTATAATTCTCTTAAACTTGGTAAAGATTTCTCATCTTCATTTGTAATTTTTGTATTTACAGCCTCCTTAATTCTAAACTTTAAAGTTCTCTTCTCTAAAGCTTTCTTAGCAAGTTGTTTAGATGAAATTTTCCCCTTAACAACTCCACTGTGATCTATAATTTCTATCTCTTCATCACTTATATGTAGGGCTATCTCCTCGACTTCTTCATCTTCATATAATTTCTTAACTTCTCGCATAGTCCTATTTATACTGTTTATAGTATTTAAACTTTTATCTTCATAACTTACATAGAAATAAACGTGTTACTATACGGAGAATTTTTCTTAATCACTTAACCAATAGAACAACTAATTATATAAAAAAGAAAAGGAATCACTTAGACACAGCAACTCATTTTACTAACATCACTGGTAAAAGCTAGCGCTACTATTCTCAAACTCTCGGCCATTGTGGGAAAGACGTGTATTGTATCAATCAAATCATCTATTGTAGCCCTAAATTTAACCGCTAACGCCGCCTCATTTATCACCTCTGCAGCGTATTTACCAAACATCTGGACACCTAAAATATTCCTAAACTTCTTATCTATAACCATCTTTATTAATCCATAATCTTCCCTTAATATTCTCGCCTTAGCTATATTATTCATCTTAACGACCCTATGATCTATATCATAGCCTTCTTTCATTGCCTCTAATGCAGTAAGACCAACTTTAGCCACATTGGGTTCTATAAATACAACTTGGGGCACACTACTCATATCAATTTTTCTTTTTACATTCATTATTGCGTTCTCTGCTGCAATTGAACCTTGTCTGCCAGCTAGAGCTTCCAACATAGGACCACCAATTACATCTCCTGCAGCATATACATTAGGATTTGAGGTTCTTAGTTCTTCATTAACCTTTATGCCTCCCTTATCGTTTAACTCTATTCCTGCAGCATCTAAATTCATTTCCACATTAGGCTTCCTTCCAGTTGCCAAAAGAATTTCGTCAGCCTCAACTTCACCCTTATCCGTAACTACTATCTTTCCCCCATTTCCCTTTCTAACCTCCTTAACCCTAACGTTTGTAAAAATCGGAATATTATCATTCTTCTCTAAATAGTTTTTAACGGAAAGGGAAATTTCAGGCTCCCAATCTGGTAATATTCTTTCACTCCTTTGAAGAATTATGGTATCAACTCCTAGTCTCTTATACATTTGCGCAAACTCTAACGCCAAAGCCCTTCCTCCTATAATAGCTAAGGATGATATTGTCTTGTCTGGTGATAAGGCTTCGACATTAGTCCAAAACCCAACTTCAGTTAAACCCTTGATGTTAGGCACATTGGGAGAAGAACCTGTGGCTATTATAAACTTTTTAGCCTCTATTGTCTCCCCATTTACTTTAATCGCGTTAGGTGAAATGAAATGCGCTTTACCAATTATTAATTTAACATCATATGAATTTATCACATCCTCGTATTTTTCCTTTCGTAGCGAATTCACTATTTCAGCCTTGTCTTGAAAGGCTTGAAAAAATTCTGGAAATAGCTTTTTTCCTACTATTTTTGAAGAATTATTGTACAACTCACCTATCCTCAACATTCTCTTCGATGGAACACATCCTACGTTAACGCAAGTTCCACCTATTTCTCCATAACCTACAACTACTGGCTTTATTCCGAGTTGATTTGCTCTTATTAACGCCGCGAATCCAGCTGCACCGTAACCTATAATCACCAGATCTTCCATTATCTATCCCTTTCTAGCAACATGAGGATCTATCAGCTTCCTTAAATCTAGCCTCATATTTATCAGCACAATGAGAACAACAAAAGTAATGTTCTTTACTATTGATTTCCCTTACATATATCTCATCTTCAGATAATTTAGCACCGCAATTCTCACATTTTAACTCGTCTTGCTTTAGATTTAACCTCAAATTAACCATCTGATTCACCTATTTACACTTCTGATTGACTAATATAAAAATCTTTTTCATATGAACACATGTTCATAGAAAGATTTATTTTAGCCTATTGACATTATAAAAATGTGGAACCTCTTACAAATGAATTGGAATCGCTATTCTCTGCCCTAGCAGACGGGACTAGATTAAGAATAGTGCTCTTTTTATTGGATAAGGGAGAAGCTACTGTAGATGAAATAAGTAAATCTCTGGGCAAATCACAATCTTTAATATCTCATCATATGGCTTGCCTGAGAAATTGCGGAATAGTTAAAGTCAGAAAGGATGGTAAGTTTTCGTACTATTCTATGTCAAGCCCAGAAATAATTGAGGTAATAAAACTATCCATAAATCACGTCAAAAAATACAGCCAGTCTATCCTATCTTGTGATGTTCTAGCAGAAGAAAAAGGTCAAGTTAAATTATCTCGTTAGAATACCATATGCGTTTGGGTTGGCTTGTCTCAACTGTGAAGCAAGCTTCCTCTCCCTTATTCTTATGCATTAATTGATGCTCAAGAGCTTTGGAAACTGATACAATCTGATTACATGTTTTACATCTTAGCATTATTTCTTCGTAAGCTGTAGGTGAAATTTGTGGTAACCCTGGTAAATTTTCATTANCCCAAATTACTGGTAACCTAGTAGGGATAATTTTTCTACTACTCATGAATGATCATATACGAAAAGAACAATAAAAACTTTATCAAGAAAGAAAAACAGTTAACCTCAACGCTTCCAAATCAGTGCGTTATCGCTCTTTCTTTTAATCATAAGTACTCTATGGAGTGGAATCACAGTATTCTCTTCACTTTTTAAATACAAGTAATTATTATCAACAGCATCTAGTTCGCTAAATGAAATTTCTTTTAATCCATTTTCAGTTAGTCTATCTATAATTATAATAACATAATCATCAATCTTTTCCCTATATTCCCATCTAATCATATTTACAGCATCCTTTATTTTCATAAGATTTTATATGACCTATAGTTTAAAGTATTTATAGATGAGGAGAAAACATATTGTCCCGCCGAAATGATTGGTGAATTACCGGGCGCAAACCTGATAAAATATTAGTAAGAGTTATTATACTTGATTAAATGAGTGATTACTAATGCCTAAAATTTGTCCTAGATGTGGATACGTAAATCCGGATGATGCAAATTATTGTGTAAAATGCGGTTATCCTCTTTCGCCTCAACCTCCAAGTCCATTACAACCTGATAGGCTAACTACAGCATTCAATATTTTCACCAAAAACCTTTCACTCATATTACCTCCTATAATCATGTTAATAATTGAACTAGTATTAGCTGGTATTTTAGCTGCAATAACTGGTGGAATTTTCTTCATTTCACCAACTGCTGCTTTAGTTACTGCACTAATTTTCAGCGTAATATTAGGAATTGTATATGCACTAATTTTCAGTATTACGGTTCATACGACCACTTTCATGGCTCAGGATTCTGCTAGGGGAATTAAGCCAAATACAAGTAGTGCATTTGGTAACGCCATGAATACCTTAAGTAAGTTATCTAGTATTATTATAGTATTAGTAATCTTGGGACTATTACTAGGATTTACTAGATTTTTGGGNGTTCTTTGGATTGTATTAGGACTAGCTGGAATACCACTTTTCATAATTTCGTCAGCAACTGTACTTAATAGACCTATGAGTTTAACCGAGGCAATAAATTGGTACTCAAGAGCATTTAATGTAGACGGTGCAGCATCTGCAGTAATTTTAGTTGGATCTTTACTTAGCTTAATACCAATTGTAAATATATTCACCATACCATACACTGCAATTTTAACCTACATCATGGTAAGGGACATAAGTTGATTTTTCCCACTGAATTAGGAAAATAATTATAAGTGAGTAGATCCATTGTATTTAAGTGATGAATGTAAAAGGTATTTCTGAAGCAATAACAGTTGTTTTCCTAATTCTAGTTACGTTAATTGCAATAGCAATAGTTTCTATTTATTATCTTCACGTAGTAAACCTTAACCAATATGGCTTATCCCAAGAACTAAAAAACTATTACATTGCAACTGGGCAAATGGTTAGCGTTGTTTATTACCATCAGACTGATAATCGTTCCTATTTTTACGTAGAGAACATAGGAAATATACCAATTAACGTTAGTAAGATTTACGTTAATCACACAATGGTGAAGTTTATAATATACAACACTACCAATACAAACGTTAGGATATTATATCCGCAAATTGTTTACGTAATAGAGGTCTACGATAACACTACTAACATAATAATACAAACCTCTAACAATAACTTGATACAATTGGAGGCTTGAAAATGAGGGGGCAAGCTTCCATAATTGCGATGATAGTAATCTTCTTCTTAACACTTGCAACAATAGGCTTAGTACTATATTTAAGTACCTCATATATGAGCTTACAAAAAGAATATTTACAAGTCTCTCAAATACTTGCAAATAAGGCTAAAGAGAATTTATTAATAGGATATGTGAACAATTCTTTGTCAATATATAATTCTGGCTCGGTAGTGACTAAGATTGTTGCTATATTATTAATAAATCGAACCAATGTGACGATTGTACCCGAAAACATTACAGTACCACCCAATACTAACGTGATAATACACGTTAAGTCTGCTAATGGGTATGTTATCATAACATCTTATGGAAATAGTTTCTATATTGCGCCACCTTCTGGGAAAAAGTAAAAAAGGAGAAATAATAGATATATCATTATGCAAAAGTATAAAAAAGGCTTAGAAAACGCTTTAGTTACTGTATTGTTAATATTAGTTGCAATAGCTGCGGTTAGCCTTNTCAGTTATTACTTCTTTGGCGTACTTAGGCATAGTATGATCACTACTGGACTAAGTATAAGTAATGTCCAAATGGTTGGGGGGATTATAACTGGAGATTTAATAAACCAAGGAGCTAGTAATATAACCAGTATTACAATTCAAGTACATCCTCAAAATAACGGTACGGTTATATCGAACTATACTAATTCTAGTTTAAATATACCTCCTGGGCAATCATATGCCTTTACATTACCTGTACCTAAAGCAATTGAAGGCAATAATTACGTTATTACTGTGATTGTTAAGTACAATAACGGACAAACCTATGCTACATCGGTANAAGTTATTGATGAGTGACTACAATAAAGTATTTTATTTTTATTTTTTTAAATAGGTATATGGTACTTATTGGTAAAAAGAAATCACATAATAAATTTGAAGAATTATCCTATTATCTACAATCGATTGATGAATCGGGAATAATATNTCTTAGAGCTANCTTGGAAAATCACAATATCGTAGAGCACTATTCTCTAAAAAACTTTGACGTTGAAGTTTACATTGTCGAAAAAGAGGGGATTGGTTACTATTTAGTAAACGAACCACAGCTTGATCAGAGAGAAGAAAAGATCTTATTAGCGATTCTTGACGGTTTAATATATTCTCCCACAACTGTGGTTTCTAATAAACAAATTGACGTGGAAAAACTACAAGAAGATGTATTGAAAATTTCAGCTAAATTAGGAGTAGTAGGTGACGTAAAGAGAAACTTAAAGAAATATATGTACTATATAACTCGAGAGATAAAATATTCAGTCCTACAAGTACCAATGAGTGACCCTTTCATCGAAGAGATAGAACTAGTATCCCCAACGACACCAATTTCAGTAGTCCATAGCAGACATAGTGAATGGCCTAGATTGGAGACTAATATCATTTTAGGGAGTGAGTTGAAGGTTAGGAGAATAGTAGAGAGGTTAGCATCTTTAGGTGGGAGAAGCGTAAGTACAGCTACACCATTACAAGATTTTATGTTACACGAAGGTCATAGAGTTGCAGTGAGTTACGGTGAGGAAATAAGTAGAGGAACGACATTTAATATAAGAAAATTCCCAGAAAAGCCTCTAACGATTATTGACTTGGTTTACAAGTATGGTACATTAAGCGAGCTAATGGCAGTTTACTTATGGATAATTGCCGAGGCTAAGCTATTTACATTTCTCGTAGGCCCAAGTGGTAGCGGAAAGACCACTGCATTAAACTCACTATTAATGCTACTTAATCCATTAGCGAAATATTTAACGATTGAGGATACACCGGAGCTAAAATTACCTCACAAATATTGGATACAATTCTATACTAGACCTTCAAACTATGAAGGGAGTAAGGATATCAGTTATTATGAACTAGTCAGACTCTCCTTAAGATATAGACCAGATTACATTATAGTAGGGGAAGTAAGAGGGAAAGAAATAGAATGGCTAGTTCAAGCTGTTGCCAGTGGTCATGGTGGGCTCACAACATTTCATGGGTCTAATCACGTTGACTTAATAACTAGAATTAGTGGGTTATTGGGTCAAGATCTATCGTTACAATTTAAACAGCTAATTTCAGTGATTGCAATCATAAAGAGAATTGAAACCGAGAATAGAAAGATGAATAGGAAAATAATATCTATTGTTGAAAATGATGGAAACGGATTTAGGGAAGTATTTAAATATGATTATGAAAGGAAGAGCTTCCTTCCCAATAATTCAAAAGAAATTGGTAGCATACAGCTGGAAAAAGCTAGAGAATTATTAGGCTGGAGTAAGGATAAGTTGTATAAGGAGATAGAAAATAGACTATTATTAATAAGGGGGCTTGCTGAAAGGGGAGTTTACGACTACGACGCATTGGCAAAAGAGTTAGTTAAATATTATATAAATGGTGATAGGGGTGGCTGAAAGAAGAATTAAATTGGCTAGCATAATCTCATATGATTTCTTGTTTCTAGTTTTACTAGCGGGTTTACTAGATTTAATCATTACGTTATTTAGAGAACGAATTCTATACGTAATTTCTAGTTTCTTTCAATATATAGTAATCAACCCTTCAGTAGCTCTTGGAGACGCATTAGGTTTTCTATTTGTCCTTCAAGCATCGCTTTTAGGTCTATTTATTGGTGGTATAGTTATTTTAAGTATAAGTTTTACAATAAATTTAACACGGATAAGGAGTGAATATGAAGAGGGTGTTCCTTTATCAACTATTCTGAAGTCTAGGATAATTACAAGCAGTAGATTAGGTTTCATAGCAAATTGGATAAGCGAGCGTACTAAGAGGTATATTAACGCAAGTGCTGACTTGGAAAGTCCTACTGAAGTCGGTGTTAGATACGTCGCATATTTTTTGATCTCATTACTTCTCGTAATACCGATATCACTAGCACTAAGTATAATATTACTGTCTCCACTACCATTTCTATTATTACTTTTTCCGTTCATTTTTATCTTTTATCCAGAACAGAAATACAAAAGTAGGGCTAGGGAAGTAAGAGACAGCATCCAAGATGAGATCCCTTTCTTTGTGACCTTAATTACTATCATTAACGCCAGCGGTACGACTATATATGAGGGAATGAGAAAAATTGTGCAGTTTCCATTATTTAAAGCTATGAAAAAGGAAGCATTGCTCATTATAAGAGATATAGATTTCTTCGGAAAATCTCCACTTGACGCTTTAGAGCATAGAGCTCGATTAACGTTTAATAGAGATTACTCTTGGTTTTTGGCAGGTTATACTTCGATTATAAGGAGTGGTGGCGATATTGAAGCATACCTTTTTCAAAAGGCTAGAGAGTTTCTTAATTGGCTCCAGTTTCGTTGGAGGNTTTACTCAGAAAGAACCTCATTCCTAGGAGAATTAATAGTAATCCTATTCCTCATTTTCCCCATGTTCTTAATTGTATTAGCGTTCTTCACAAATGGTGCAGTTATATCGTTCTTGCTTGTAATACCAATATTATTTGGTACAATATTATACACAATTACAACTAGCAATAGACCTCGATATATGGATAATATAGGTCTTAACAAGATACAGCTGCTAATGGCCTTTCTTGCTGCACTTCTAATAGCGGGAACAGTTGAAATACTTCTTAATGAAATATATTACGCAATTGGTTTAGGACTATTGGTGTTCTCTATAACCTCAACAATATTCATGTACAACCAAATAAGAGAAATTAATGACGTAGAGAACTCACTACCGCAATTTCTGAGAGATATTACAGAGTTCAGAAAGATAGGTTACGATCTAAGTAGGGCTATTAAAACATTGGCTGGGGAAAAGAAATATAGAAGGGAGTTTAATAGGGTTCTAGACGAGATAGTAAAACAAGATTCCATGGGGATTCCAATAACTAGAGCTAAAATAAACACTAGAAGCTGGTTAGGCAAGTTCTCTCTTACCACTGTTCAGATATTGATAGAGGGCGGTGCAGTAAGACCAGATCTATTAGAATATCTAACTGAATTTACACTTAACTTTATACAATCCAAGAGAGAAGCATTCTCAAGGATGAGAGCCTATCAAGTTTTAGGAATTCTGACACCTATCCTCCTAATTGCCACTATACTTATAGCGATTGTAATCATTAGCTCATTCACAGTAGTAACTTTACNGGCAAGCACCTTGGGCGTACCTCAATTCCCAAACATAATTACCCAATTTATTTTATCTTCGTTTATCCTAGCTGAAATGTTCATATTCATTTTAATGTCGACTTTCGCCATAGGATTACTGGTAGCTAAAGCACTATATGGTACTGTACAATACATGATAATGCCGTTAATTGGGTTAGTCCTCGCATTACTCTCAATACACTTCTTTAGCGTATTAGAACCAATAATCTTGAGATTCTTCTCGATATAAACGTTTATATTTTCTCTTTCCGTAATTTTATTAATGCAAGATAGTTTAGGGTTACTTGCAATAACTCTAGCGGTTATACTACTATTTTCCATTTTAGCTGGTGTAATAATATTAAACCATGATGATATTACACAATTCTATAATGTTCAAGGTAATATAAATACCGAAAAGCTAAGTAAGGCTAAAGTAGGTTATTATTGGGTTGTAGAAGAGTTAAAAAACATAACAATTTCCTTCATACCTCATGTATATATACTAGATACTGAGGGGATATACAATATTCAAAGCATTTTAGAAACCACATTTAACGGACAGACTTACACATTCCCAGTCAAAAACTTGATGATCTTTACCAATGGTTCATTAACTAGATATGGAGTAGTTTTGAGTCCGGGAGATGCAATAGTAATTAGACCAAATATCACTAGTGGGCAAATAAGTTTTGTAAGCAATACGGGAAACTCTTTCTCCTTAGCCCTATTTCCACCCTCAGTTAAAACGCTTTTACCAAATGAATATAACCAGAATTATACCGTCGTTACCATAGGAAATGAGAGTGTACTATCCATAAAGACAATAAATGAGAAGTTAATAGGGCCTAAAAACATTACGAGTGATGAATTAATCTTTGACTCAACACCTCCATTATACAATGAAACGTTCCCTCCAGTAGAATCTCCAATACCATATGATTCTTACAAGGTTGATATTACTTATTTTGAAAATGTAACCCCAGTAAAGGTTATTGATGCCAAGAATAATGAAACATACCTCATTTACTTAGGTTATGGCTACTGGATTGGTGAGGTCTATGGAAATATAGATGAAGACTCTGTACGTATTGGGTCTTTCAATATCTCCTACAATACTACATACTTCTATTACACTTATGGTCCAGTAAACTTCCTTAGTAATTACAAAATTAATATCCACGAAGTCAGTAACGGATATGTCCCACTATGCATGATATTATACACTTACAATGTTACTAATCAAAGTTCTGGATATATTAGAATAGGATACTATAGTCAATTATGGATTAAGCCGAAAGCAAACGTTAATATAGCTTATACTGGCACTAGTAATATTTACTACTACTATTACGATTTTATGATAAACTACGCCAATAATAATAGTTTAAACTCCATCCTTATCGGAGGTTCTACTACATACTTAGGCTATTTGCCAATAAACATAACAATAAACGTCATGGATAACCACAATTTAAACAATACAATCTCCTCTTTTAGGATAGCCTACAACAATTCACAACAATTAACTAGCTTGCCAATAATTATGAACGTTACATACAACGTTATCTCATATTACCCTCCATTTGTACTCAATTTTTCATTGACTAATGTATCCCTTTCAATAATGTTTAATGGTACGGCTAACTTACCAAACTATACCTTCTATAGTTACAATCTACCTATTGTAATTCCAACAAACGAAAGTATATTGAATATTAATGGCTATACTTCGCCAATGATCATTCCATTCTTTATTATCATAGTTAATGGGAAAATAGTCGGAGAAAATTTACCTCCTTAATAAATTTATATAGTATAGGATCATTGAGGTAATTATTGCTACATCATAAGCTATAGTATTAAAAAAGAGAATTAAGATACATACCGCTAGGACGGAGTAGACATATCTCCAAAGATCCTTTGAAATCATGATACCAAATACAGAAAAGCCTAGTGAGAATATGAGAGCTGAATAAAACCAATCTTGATAATCAAATGCAGTTGGTGGAAAAGCAGCTACTCCAATTAATGGGAAAACCTCTCTATACGTTAACCCCCTTAAATAATGCAATAAATATAAAACCAGCATCTCAGCCATCATGGGATAGAAAAACCAGTAGCTATTTATCGAGTAGTAGAAGGCATAGTATAGCGTTGAAAACTTGGATGGACCAAATTGAGCAATACCGAAAGTAGATCCCATTAATATTTCATTCAATACTAATAGCAGTGAGAAAATGACAATATGGAGTCTTTCTCTATTAAACTTTGTATTTGAAAATTTACTTACTTTTAATAAAAAATAAACAATTAGGGGTATCATTGTGAAAGTGTTTATACCAAACGCTATTGCCAACCATAAGGTTGATGGAGAGATTAAATAAACTGATGCCCCAATGAACATAGTTATCATCATTACGAGGGAAAAGTAAATGAAGAAGACTCCAACGTAAGTTTTTATCTTCTCTATATAGTAAAGGATTAAGACTATGATAATAACCATAATCGAAGCTATGAACGATAAAACTATTAGTTCATCTGACACATGCGACTTATTTTATATTAAAAATAAAAAATTATATGCGACTTACGGAAAACCTTTTATATAATGTGTCTTCATTTATAGTATGAATCCTTTTAAAAAAGAAAAAACATATCCTAAACAAGTTGATTTAAATAAGGTAGTTAATGAGTTTGTATCTTACCTAAATAGCGATAAATGGAAAGTACAACAAAAAGTAGAGGGAAATAAGGCAATAGTTCAAGCACAGAAAGGTGGAATATTAAGAGACATAATCGCTGCAGATAGAGCTTTAACGTTTACTTTTGAGAATACACCTCAAGGTCTTAAGGTAATTGCAGGAGTAGGCAGTTGGATAAAGAATTTGGCAATAACTGCAGTAGAAACACTTTTACTATCTGAATTATTCCTAGTAGTTGACGTACCGGAAATGTTATGGAACAAACATGTTGAATCACAGCTTATGAAAAAAATAGATGAAATAGTACAAAGATCATAATTTATGGCATCTTCTTCTTTAATCGAGAATATATTTTTATCCTTTCTTCAGATTCTTTGATAGGCCTTTCAATCTCCTTAAACTTCACCTTTTCGAGAAAGTCTATAATTTCTCTAGGTTTATCTACACCACAAAATGACATACTCCTAACTATAGAACCTAAACCCCAAGGACCTCCATAAACCGTATTTATAAATTTCTTAACTTCATCAAAATTATTTATCAGATACTCACATACTTCCTCCCTTATATGTGGATTATGTACTAGTGAAGATATAACGAATCTAGTATCTTGAGTCTTTATAGTCCTATTAAATATTAATGAGAAAACCTTGTTTACAATTGATGGGTCACGAAGTGAAGAAATTGCACTCAACATTCTATTCTTCTCCTCATCTATGGTATACTTCTTATACTTTTCTAGAAGAGTATTGAAATCGTTAGTGGTTATTGCATAAGCTATTGCAACAGCCTCTTTCATGTTACTATCTATATTTTCATATTGATCAAATAGGGTAGATAACCCTAATGCAAACTCTTCATCAGTTGTAGCTAAAGCATTAATAATTGCTGAGTACGCTAATTTGCCTAAATCATCATTAAATTTCCTAAATATCTTCACTTGATTAACTAGAAAATCTTTTCCGTAATGTTTCTTAAATAGATAGAATAATGTTAGAAGTTGTGAGGTAATCTCCCTTGATACGAAAGAGTTAGAAGTATTTGTAAATCTGCTAAGTAAATCAAAGTACATCCTTGAGTCTATCAAATCAGCCAATAGGAAATTCCAATAATCGTTAACCAGCCCTAACTCCTCATAAACATTATGCTTGGACGAGAAAGCTAAATCAAGAGAATCATAAAGCACCCTATAAAATCCAGTCCTATTTACATTAACCTTAATACTCTTCAAGCCCTCTTCTAACCTTATTTCAGTGAATTCCTTATCTAAAAGGAGAGTGCTAAATTTACCGTTAATCNCATATGTAAGTGGAACCTTGTACGTCTCATTTAACTCACTATCAAGAAGCATAAATCTCTTTTGAGAAAACCTAACGGAGTTACCATAAGTGTTGACAAAAATTACAGGGTAACCGGGTTTTGTAATCCAATCAGCCATAATCTCCCCTATATCCTGCCCAACCGCCTTGGAAATAGAATCCCACAAATCCTTGCCCTCTGCATTGCCAAATTTGAATGAATTTAGATAATTAACTACNCCCCTTCTGAAATTCTCCTCACCAACATAAGCCTCAATCATCCTCAAAATACTAGCCCCCTTACCATAACTAATATTATCAAACATTTGCTCGATTTCATGTGNATCCCTTACATGTGTCTCTATTGGGTGTGTAGTAGTTAGGGAATCATCTTCTAGCGCGCTTAAAGTTTCGCCGTAAATAAGATGACCTTCACTATCCCATTGTGGAAATAAATACTTTAGACTCTTAAAACTCATGAATGTTGCGAAACTCTCGTTTAACCATAAATCGTCCCACCACTTTAAAGTTACCAAGTTACCAAACCATTGGTGAGCCAACTCATGAGCAACAAC
>JGI26468J51210_100124_pt1 | contig 17394 bp, 19 predicted proteins | sample Arccon2NAG2MetaG_FD_51210 | JGI IMG/M metagenome (IMG submission 51210)
CAGACCACGCAGCTTTACCTTGTGCAACAACATCTTTCATACCAACATACATTTGCCATGGGAAATAACCTCCGCCAGCTAACGCGTAACCTAGTGGATTGAAAGATCCAAATAAGCTAACTACAGCCTCAGTAGGATCGAAGAACCAATCATTGCCCCATATTTCTATAGCACTGGAGTTAATTATCTTAAATCCTTTAATAGTCTGTAGTGCTGGAGCATATACTGATGATGCAGTTGAGTCATAAATTGGATTACTAGAGTTTAAGGACATCTCGGATGCAACAATATATTCATATATTATGTCAGCAAGAGTTATATTTTGACCATCAGCCCATTTATCGTTATTGAACAGTGGGGCTAAGTTATATATTACAGCCATTTGCGCAGTAGTATTAGGAGATACCTTAGTTATTTGCTGCGTAGTTGGATTCCACCACAATGCATTTGAAGGTACTGATACTACAGCATGTGGAGTTATATTAACTATCTTGTAAGTATAAATGAAAGGTACTGGGTATCCCGAACCTGGTACTGTTAAAGAGGACGGAGTGAATAAAGCGTTTCCTATTTCATCTGTATAGGCATCAGTGAAACCAGCACCGGGATTAGCCGAACCTTGACTTAAGTATCTAACACCTATTGTAACATTAGGATAGCTTCCATTCGTTATAGAATAATATGTCTGGAAGCTTAGTAGTGTACTTTGGGCAAAACTTGGATACACACCATTAATGTTAGATAGTGCGTATATTGGAGTTAGACTCATTCCTAGTCCTATTCTTACTGACATGTTAATACCTAACTCTACAATCTTATTATATATTTGGTAATATTCTTGGGCGCTAGTGAACTGACTTTGGGCTATTATCAATGATAGATTGTCAAGCTCATTAGCCTCTTTAAGTAATAATGAGGATTCATACCTAGTATCGTTATACGTACCCATACTTAAGCCGTAATATGAAGAAAATGGATCAGAAGCCCCTAAAGTACTGTAAAGTCCTACTGCTAAACTAGAATCATAATACCCATAAGTCCCACCCCAAGCTTCAATTAATATATTCCACGTAGTATTTGCAGGATCGCTACCGTATACTACAGAAATTTCCTTTTGTAAATTCCCTTGAATTTGCTGGACAGTAAAACCTAACTTCTGTAGTTGAGTTATAAAGTATTGGGCATATTCTCTCCTTACAGTGGCATCAGTTCTGACAAATACGTAAACTGTTATGGGTTTCCCATTATAATACCATTGTCCATTAATATATTTAGCACCATGAGCAGTTAGAACTTTATAAATGGTTTCATTTGCATAAGTGAAATTATAGTGAACATTAGCGTACTTAGATAGTGTTTGTTGGAGATGAATCACATCAGGTTCTCCAGCATATAGAGATATAGTTGGTATACCATAACCGTGTAGTATACTATCTACAAAATAGGTTCTATTTACTATATAGTTCAGTGCGAATCTAACTTCTTGGAATTGGAATGGGTTAAAACCAAAAGTAGTATTTAATGGATTTACCAGAATGTCATAATAAGTAGTCGGTAGTAAGTAAACTTTAGCCCCTGGAGGCAAACTTGTATATTCTGATGGAGGTACAGCGTAAGCATAAAAGGCTATTTGCCCATGCTCAAAAGCCAATATACCGTTGGCGTCATTACCGTTATATGAAATTATTGTTATTGCTGTAGAAGCAGGCGAGGAACTGGCAGATTGTGCTATGGCAAAAATGGGACTGATAGCAGTTGCAACTAGTATTAAGAGCGAAATTATTTTTTGTCTTTTATACTTAACACACTATACACCGGATATATTTAGGAATGAGTAATATAAAAAATCTTTTGCATACAATGATTCAATCTTGATTATTTACTAATTAACATGATCTCACTCGACATTTTGACAATTTCCATATTAATATCATCTATTTCCCCTACTAACCTGTAGGGACCAATTCCCAAATCCCTAGTGAATATCCATACTTCTCTGCCCCTCACTGCCACCGCATTTTTAAATAATTTAGTATAACACGTTTCACCTTCATATATATTATCCCTAGTATAACATACTATGGCGAACTCCCTATAATTTTCCACTGCAAACTTTTTATCTAATCTTTTGCCCACGCTTTCATCATATACTTTAATTCTTATCTTCGTAATATCAGACTTGAAAACTTCCGATACTTGCCTTAAACTTTCATAATCTGGAATGGGGTCTCCTATTAAANCTCTGTCGACGAATTTGAACAAGTAATTGGCAGAATCGAAAGGTTCTACATACCTTAAAACCTCTAATGTGGTTCTGAGATTAAACTTTGGATTAGAGATAAACGCACCGATCTCTATACCTCTTTCCTTAAATATCCTATTTTTCTCTATAAAGATCTCTTTAGATATCCCACTATACAAGACTGGGTAATAGTTGTGGCAAGCCTTAATCCTTTCAAGATTTGCATTTCTGGCAATAAAGTCTACCTCTTCCTCGCTTATCTCAAATGGGTTTAGCTCAACAGTCATTTGCTTACTCATTTCAACGATTTCCTCTTTACTAAATCCGTAGTCAGCCCTAACTCCCTTAAAGCCAATTTCCATAAACATTGATAAATTCCTAGGAGATGCGTTCAACTCTTTAAGAATTTGCGGGTTTATATCCACAAAGGCATAATAGTCCAATTTGTTAGCCTCTTTTAAGATCTCCTTGGCAACACTAAGCGCCTCATTTACCGGAGTCCTCCAATGGGTTCCGGGACCAATTCCCATGAATATTTCGGAAAATCCCAGATCTCTAACATTTTTCAATAAACTAATTTGCTCATCTTTTATCTCCTTCCAACCTGGGAAGATTGAGAAACCGATTCTTCTCTTAGTCATACTATATAAAAGGCTTTGAGGATAATATATTTGACATGGATCAAGTTGAGATTCGCACTCACACCGCCTTACATGTGGTCAAAGGAGCTGTGAGGAAAGTTTTGGGTGCCAAATGGACTGCAAGCACTTACGTTAATAGCAATCATGGGAGATTAACGGTAAAGTTTGAGAGGAAACCTAGCGATCAGGAAATGGATAAGGTCTTTGAATTGGCTAACGAGAAGGTTAGAAAAAACCTTCCAATAATAATTGAGGTTTTACCTAGGGAAGAAGCTGAAAGGAAATATGGAGATGAGATCTACGATCTCTTTCTTATTTCAGCTGAGGTTAGGGAGTTAAGCATTGTGGTAATACCAGATTGGAGTATTAATGCTTGCAATAAGCAACATACTAAGTTTACCTCTGAGATTGGAGAGATCATCAAGGACTATTGGAGATATAGGAATAGTAAACAGTTACTCGAGATTTCATTTGACATAAAGTGTTAAGAATGATAGGAAAAGTCCTTGAGCTTTTAAACTGTAAGGAGACTGAGAGGGAAATTAACAGAAGAAAATTTTCAATATGCGATGATGTTAACTTCATCTTGAATTTACCCATCGNTTATTTAAAAGATGTAATTTCACCACTTGAAAACTATTTATCAAAACATATGACTAATAACTTTTCAAGATTAACTCGCGTAGTTCCTAACGATTATGAGNATACACAACTACATTTCAGTAAATTCTTTTTAAACCTTTACAGTAGCGCAATTTCTGAAATCCCAAGATTTAACATCCTTACCTCACTAGTCATCTTAGATGAGTATCGAATGATGCCAGATAAGGCTTTAATTGCTGCAGCTGACGAATTGGCGAGGAATGGCATTAACGCAATTTTCTCTACTTCAACACCTTCGGTATTCTTTGAGGAGGAGATAGTAAGTAGATTTAGAAATAGAAGAGTGGTATCTATTTCAATAGTTAATGAATATGGGCAAGCGGTTGAGGGTAGGGATTGCGTGAAGAAAGNTGAGGGATATTATCAGTGTAGGGGTAGTTACGAAGTGATTGAATTAATTGAGGATTTTGACATTAGGGATTTAGATTATGAGATCATTAAAGGTGAAGAGGTATTTAAGGTAAAGGAACCATTTACGCTTTTCGTAAATTCTTGGGAAAAGGCGTTGAGATTATACAGAAAGTTAAGGGAGGAAAGAAATACTGAGGTATGTTTACTTAATAGTAGTGATGAATGCAAAGTGACTATTACACCTAAAATTATGCCTACTAGGTTTAACGTGGTGAGCGAAATTTCATCATTACCAACTATTGTAGCTAGAAGTGGAATTATTAACGATAAGGATAAGATCTACGTCTGGATTGATAGGGATAATTACGATACAGTGACTGAAAGTACTCTTAATCTACTTTCAAATATCAAAGTATGCTTAAAACATCCCTTTGGCTGTAATGGAAAGATGGGATATGCTAACAAGACGGTCTTAAAGCCTAACATTGATGAAAGGCTTATAAAAAGGCTAAGTGAAATAAGCCACTTAATGGATAGAAGGGAGTTCGAGAAGGTGACAGAACTCTTCAGTGATTTCGTAACAGTCGATCTATTTACTGATAAAGAGAAAATAACTACAGTACCTCCCGAGTTTGTATACGAGAACAAAAAGAAGATATTATACTACGGAAATAGCTGCGTTTACACGTACTTTACTGATGGAGAAAAATGCTCTAAGATAGTTTATAATTGGTTAGAAGGCGGAGGTGTTTCATGGCTTAAGAGGAATTTAGCAAGGGCTTATAAGAATTACGTTGAGGAAGAAGGAAAAAAGGAGGTATTTTTGGGATTAAAGGCTAAAGACGTGGGAGAATGGATTTAGAGAAGTTTAGGAGAGAGTATTATTACGTTGTCCCCATAATCGCCAATAGGATTAAGAAAGATGAGGAGAAAGTTAAAAAGTACATTGAGCTTGCTATAATCTTACAGAGCGCAATAGGAAATGAAGTATATACTGCATATTATCTTTACTACATATACGAGGAACTGGGTGATATTGATCTAGGAATTCCGATCGTTTTGGCAATTGTTAACCATAGAGATGTATGGAAGGCTAGAGCTCTCAGAAGTGTTACAGCGTATAATACGTTAAAGGTATTTGAGGTTAAAGATGATGTAAAGAGAATAATTGAAAATAAGTTAAGGGAAATTAACATTCCAATAAAAATCGTTATGAAAATATTAAATAATATTGAACCAATACAGATTAGAAAACTATTNAGCAATTTGTCTATAGTTCACCCAGAAGTGTATAGTCTGATTTTAGGTGTATTTACCTCGATTAAGCAGGGAAATGAGGGTTAGAATTCCTTTTTATAATCAAAACTAAAATTTAAGTATGGGAGGAATTTTCGCTTTCGTATGCAAGGATTCCATTGATGTTTCAATTATTAACAAGGGTTTAAAGAAGTTGATTTATAGGGGATATGATAGCGCTGGTATTGCTTACCTTGAAGACGATAGCTTAGTAATAAAGAAAATTTTAGGTAATATCTCAAAGAATGAGATAAGCGTTAGTGACAAGGCAAGAGTTGCAATAGGTCACACTAGATATGCGAGTAGGGGNTGGCCAACTTTGGAAAACGCTCACCCACTGACTGATTGTAATGGGAAGATAGCAGTTGTAATGGACGGTATTCTTGACGATTACGAAAAAATTAGGGAAGATCTGATTGCGAAGGGACATAAATTCGTCTCTACAACTGACGCTGAGGTGATTCCCCACTTACTTGAGAATTCAACAAACTATCTAAACTCATCATTAAACGTTATGAAAAGGGTAAAGGGCATTTACTCTCTGGTTTTTGTAACCATAGACATTGATAAAATATTCGCAATTAACTCTGGCCAACCCTTGATGATAGGTATCACACAAGAGTGTAAATACGTTTCTAGCGATTTACCCTCTTTGAGCGGTTTTGCTGAGAATGCGATAATAATGCCAGAAAATACTGTGGCAGTAATCTCTTGGAATGATGTGCAAGTGTATAATATTGAAGGTAATGAGGTAAAACCGGAAATTAAGAGAGTTAAATACAAGGAGGAGATAGCTGAAAAGGGTGGATTTCCACACTTCATGTTAAAGGAGATATACGATATCCCACAGGCCTTGATAAACTCATTTAACTCTTTAATGGAGAAGTACCTTTCCTTAGCCTCGATGATACTATATGGTGCTAAAAACGTTTATGTGATAGGTAATGGAACCAGTCTTCATGCTGGATTAATCTCCACTTACTATTTCTCAGAAATCGGTCTAAATGTTAACGTTGTAAGTGCAGCGGAATTTCCATATTATGCCTTGGAAAACGTAACTACTGGTTCAGTAATTATTGCCATAAGTCAAAGTGGAGAGACCAGTGATGTTATAAGGAGTGTTAAAATGGCCAAGCAGAGAGGAGCTGTGATATTAGGCATAACCAACTCCGTAGGTTCAAGATTGGCATTGGAGTCTAACGTATACCTACCAATAACCGCTGGACCAGAGATGGCTGTGCCTGCAACCAAAACTTTTACCTCGACTATTGTGGTACTTAAGGTACTTTCACTATATACTGGACTTCACTCCGGGAAAAATAGTAGGAGTGACATTAATTCATTAAAAACCGAGATCGAGGAATTGGCTAAACAGCTTGTTACGAGTTTACCGGAAATGGAGAAAGAGGCAGAGAAATTGTCTATTAAACTGGATAAGGAAAGCTTATACGTTTCAAGTAGTGGGATAAATTATCCCGTAGCATTGGAAGGAGCTTTGAAATTTAAGGAAGCTTCAATGACTCACGCAGAGGGTATGCAGTTGGGAGAGCTCTTGCATGGTCCAATCGTTCTCACTAATAAAGGTTATCCCGTGATTTTAATAAAACCTGCTGAGGCTGAGGATTTGTANAATAAGGTTGTTAAGTCAATAAGGGAAAGGAGGGATGTGATTATAACCATTTCTGAAGATGGTGATATGAAGAGTGTAAAGACAATTAGGGATTTGACTCCTATAAGCAATGTAATACCGTTACAGTTATTAGCTTATAAGCTGGGAGTTAAGAGGGGTTTCCCAATAGACACTCCTCCGGGACTAGTAAAGGCTGTCATAGTTTAAAAAGTAATAAATTATCCTTTTTCTATCTCTATTATATGACTATTGAAGTTGAGAACTTACAGAAGAAGTTTGACGATAAAGCAGTGCTTAAGGGTGTTAGTTTTACAGTTAGAAGAGGTTCGATTACAGGTTTTATTGGGCCAAATGGAGCTGGAAAGACAACTACAATAAAAATACTTGCTGGACTACTAAGAAAGGATNCAGGGAAAGTTAAAGTATTTGGAGAAGATCCTTGGGATAACCCAAAGGTTATAGAAATGATTTCAGTCATTTTCACCAACTTAATTCATCCTCAAGAGAACACGGTAGGAGAGTATTTGAGGGATCTAGGAAATATTTATGGAAAGAGGGAGATAATTAACTATCTAATTGACGAATTCAAGTTGACATCACACCTAAATAAGAAACTCTATCAATTGTCTTCAGGTTTGGCACAAAGAGTTCAATTGGTTGCCGCTTTGATAAAGGAGGCAGAGTTAATAATAGCTGATGAACCAACTGCAAATTTGGATCCCTCCTTTAGAATGGAATTCTATGAGATAGTAAAGAGGCTGAATAGGAAAAATGATGTGACGTTTTTCATTTCGTCCCATATTCTCTCCGAGCTTGAAAAAGTTATAACTGATGTAGTATTTATTAACGACGGAAGAATATCATACACTGGTAAGATGAACCAAGCCTTAAGTGGAGTTGGAGAGGAAGAGATTTACGTGATGGTAAATGATTCTGAAAGGGCCTTGAAGGTATTGGGAGGAATATTGGAGGGACCGTATATTAAGGTTAAAGGTAAACTAAGGGAAATAGTTGACAAGTTGGATGATAGTGGAATTGAGATTATAAGTATTAGGAGGTCNTCATTGGATGATGCGTTCAAGAAGTTTTCAAATATTTAGAGTTATATTCAAGGAGAGATATCGACAACCAACTCTTGAGTTAGTTATACCAACAATGTTAGTTTCAAACATCTTCATTACTGCATTTTACGCTAGGGGATTATTTAACACTTATGGTTTAGTACTAGCATTCATACCTTTAATAAGCGTTTCAGAAACCCTAGCCTTTGCCTTAGCTTTGAGGAATATCATTTTCGTTACTGGGGATCACATCTATAGGGGTTCCATCATATCCTTCATAATGATGCCTATAAAGAGAATTAGCTTGTTCTTCTTCACATATTTTTGCGATATCGTATTACCATATTTATTTTGGTTATTCACAACCGAACTTTACATTTTGCTTTCCGGAATTCCAGTTCCTCAATACTTAATTCTGGTCTACACTGTTGGTTACTTCTTTACTGAAAATATTATACTTTTAACGGCCCTCTCATTTAAGAGTGGAGGAATAGTGACCCTCCTATCCGGGACAATCTTGGGAATCTTATTCATCTTTGGAGGTATTGCGGGATATTATGGAATAATGACAAACTCACCACTGACACCAATAGCAACTATTTCGAATCCATACGTGTTTTTAATTTATGAAGCAATAAGCCAAAAACAGGTAACTTACTTGAACGTTGGAATTTATAGTGAGGTTATAATATCATTGATACTTTTCTTCGTTTCATTACAAAAATTCAGGATAATGGAGGTGTAATGGGATGAAATTCGGACTTCTTACCACCATAGGTTTATCCCTATTAGTTCTATCCCTATTATCCATTAATTCACCAATTCACTCATACGTAAGCATTTCAAACCCNTATTCCATTAAAATACCTAATATAGCATATGTTAATGCTAGGCTTCTCGAGAACAACAGTAATGTCACAGTTTACGCCAAGCTCGTTCACAATGGAAACGTAGAAAATATTGTTAAATTACCTTATTATTTAGAATTGACGCCAGGGATATGGGAGTTCTCCATATATAACGAGACGTTTCCAATAACTTTAACAAAAGTGATAAACGCCACTGTTGTTAATAAGTCAAACGGTATAGTATACGTTTATNAATATCAAAAAATAGAGAAATATCAAGAAATAGTGACAACTAAAAATGCCACCTATCCTATTGCTCTCGAAGTGACAATATACAAGGTTAACATACTTCAATACAAGACAATAGCGGAAATCCTTGGCGTACTCCTATTATTCATTGATATTATCTTGTTGGCTTTTAGGTTTATTAGAGATAATCATAAATTATAGATGAAAGGATTTACTATTCATGATCATTTCCATAGCAGCCCATAGTGAAGAACCAAATTCCGAGCTAGCCGAAAAGGCTAGAAAGTTCGTAAGGTCAATTAAAGCATGTAATCCAATGCTGCTTTTAGGAGGATATTGGGGATTAATGAAAGTGGTAGTTGATGAGGCGTCAAAAGAGAACATGAAAACAGTCTTGATATTACCCATTGAGAGGGAAAATGTTATAATTCCTAGAGACGTAATTTCAATAAAATCTAGTTGTGAGTTTAGATGCAGATCCGTAATCCTTGTTAGGTCTGGTGATATACTAGTTTCATTGGGAGGAGGTGTTGGAACGGAAATAGAAATAATGATTGCTTACGCAATGGGAAAGCCAATATTTGCATTATCTAATACGGGGTTGAGCACTGACCAATTCGCTAAGGCATTTCCAGAATATATTGACGATAGAAAAGTCATTAAGATAAGGTATTTTGAGGATCCGGAGGAGATGGCTAAGGAGATTTGCAAGAGTGAGATGAAAAGTGTGAAGACTACTTTCGGCTAAGCTTTCGCAACTGATTCCATAACTCTTCATCGATAGGTATTCCATCAACGAGCCTTTTCGCTCTTACATTTAACCCGTGTTCACCAGGGAATTCAATTCCTAAAGTTTCCCTCAATTTCTCTATTTCCTCTCTATACCCTGCAAAGAACGAAGGATTAATACCTATTAATACTTCTCCCTTATTTGGAGGACTTTCAGTATTTAGCACACCTTTGACGTNAGATCCTAGGGCTGAGCCAGTCAGGAAACTCACTAGACTTTCTAAAACTAACATTAAGAAGAATCCTTTCATTCCACCAATTGGTAATAACCCTCCTCTTAACGCTCTTTCTGGATCTTCTGTAGGGTTACCATTNTCGTCAACTGCTAAACCCAAAGGGATTTTCTCCTTTCTTCTAAGGGCTTCTATTATTTTACCTCTTGAAGTTGCTGACAGTGCCATGTCTAGGACTATTGATGGTGGGATACTTATTGAAATTGGAGTAGTTGATAGCACTTTCCTTGAACTTCCTGGCATAACTACTGCAAGCTCTGCATTGCCAAACATTATTCCAACTAGTCCCCTCTTGCCTAATTTCTCAGTGTAATAACCTAAGAACCCAATGTGAGACGAATTCTTAACTGCTATTATCGAAATGGGATCACTCGTAAATTCCCTTTCAACTAACTTAGTCCACAACACAATACCTATACTTGCTTTAGCGTCTATCCACATACTATTTCCGCTTTGCCTTATGATTTCATATCTTAACCTTTTACTAATTGTTCCAAGTTCTATACCCTTAACTAGGGGAATTAATCTTTGAATACCGTGAGAAGAATGGCCTCTAAGTTCTGCCTCAACGAAGTGGTCAGCTATTACATCACTATCCTCTNCCTCTCTTTCCTTAAGTATTTCAATAATTAACCCTCTTAACTCATCAGCTCTTACCTTTTTCATAAGCGAGATATTTTATGATAAGTCAAATTTAAGAGTAGTTGAGANAGATTGTTCTGTATACGGTTAAGTATATATGCTTTCTTACATAATATTAAGACATGCCACATTTCCTGATTCATAACAAAAACGACAACGTTGGAGTTGCCATAACTGACATTAAAGCTGGGGAAGAGGTGGAAGGAGTATACATTGAGGACATGGCAAAAGGACCTAAGATTAAGGCAATTAACAACATACCCTTAGGGCATAAGATAGCCTTAAGTAATTTCAAGCAAGGTGATACAGTGATAAAGTACGGTAGGCCAATAGGATCTGCTATAAAGGAGATTAAGATTGGAGAACACGTACACGTACATAATATAAAATCTAGCAGGTGGGGAAAATGGAGAAAAAGCCAGTAATAAAGGGTTACATTAGGGAAAACGGTAGCGTTGGAGTTAGAAATTACGTAACCGTAATACCGGTAGATGACCTATCTAATTCCGCTGCAATAGGAGTATCGAAACTAATTAGGGGTACTGTTGCAATTCCTCATCCATATGGTAGGTTACAATTTGGTAAAGACTTAGATTTACTCTTCCACGTTCTATCTGGGACTGGTGCAAACCCAAACGTAGCTGGAGCAATAGTTATTGGGATTGAGGAGAACTGGGCAAATAAGGTAGCTAATAAAATAGCTGAGACTGGAAAACCAGTCGAGGTTTTTCCTATTGAGGGAAATGGCGATTTGAGAGTAATTGAAAAGGCGAGTAGAAAGGCAAAGGAGATGGTTCAAGAGGCTAGTGAGAAACAGAGGACAGAAGTTGATCTATCCTCTTTAGTTATGAGTATTAAGTGTGGGGAGAGCGATACTACGTCTGGTTTGGCATCAAATCCAGCAACTGGGTATGCTGTTGATAAGCTGATTGATTACGGTGCAACAGTATTATTCGGAGAAACGTCAGAGTTAACTGGTGCTGAGGACATAGTTGCAAGTAGGATACCGGATCCAGTGTTAAGAGAGAAGTTCATGAAGATTTACAAAGAATACGTGGATTTCATTGAAAGTCAAGGAGTCGATTTATTGGGTTCTCAACCAACTGAGGGGAACATTAAGGGAGGATTGTCGACAATAGAGGAAAAAGCTTTAGGAAATATACAAAAGTTGGGTACTAAACCTATAACTTGCGTGCTAGATTATTTAGACCCATTAGAAAAGAATTCGTCTAGACTATGTTTCGTTAATACCTCATCTGCTGCAGCAGAGGCAGTTACATTGTTTGCAGCTAAGGGTTCTGTACTTCACTTGTTCACGACTGGTCAAGGGAATGTTGTTGGGCATCCAATAATTCCCGTTGTTAAGATTTCAGCAAATCCAAAGACTGTTGCGACAATGAGTGAGCATATTGACGTTGACGTTTCTGACTTACTTCAACTAAAGGTTAGTTTAAGGGAAGCTGGGGAGAGGATATTCAACTATACGATTAGGGTTGCAAATGGCAGGTTNACTTCAGCTGAGCTATTACAACACGATGAGTTCTCACCAATAAAGCTTTACATAAGTGCTTGAGGATGAAGGTAAAACCTTTTTCTTTATCTATACCCTTTAATACTAATCCTCCCTCTGATTGGAAGGATACGTGGGATGTGCAACTCTACGTTAAAGTTGAAGATGAAGAAGATTACGGTTGGGGAGAAACATTAGTAGCGGGAAGCGGAATTATAAACTCTTACCTTTCCATTATAAATGATATAGTAATACCAATTTTGTCTAAAGTAGAATTAACCGAACCAACAGACGTTAGGACTATTTTAGAGAAGATTCTTTTTAGTGCTGGAAATTGCGGAGTTGTTTCCGGGGCCATAAGCGCTGTGGAAATGGCATTATGGGGTTTAAAAGCTAGGAAAAGTAATGTGGAATTGACTAGACTAATTGGTGGTAAAGTTAGAGATTCAGTAAAAGTATACGCTAGTTTTCCCAGATTTGGTAAAATTGATTATATTATTATTGCAACTAGAAAATCTATAGAGAGAGGTTTTGATTTAGTTAAGCTTCATCAATCTCCTTCAAGTGTTATAGATGCGGTTAAAGCTATAAGAGGGAATTATAAGGAAGTTAAAATAGCGATTGACCTTAATTCTCCTTTTGATAATCTAGATAAGGCTAAGGAGTTCGTGGACAAGGTTCATAAGTATGAGATTGAATGGGTAGAGGAACCATTATGGCCTCCCAATGATTACGATTTACTTTCCAAGCTTACTGAATTTTCTCCCATACCTATTGCAGCCGGAGAGAATGAATACTCCTTATACGGTTTTAAGAAAATGATCGAAAGTGGTATAACGTATCTACAACCAGATATTGCTAAGATTGGAGGGGTAAGTAAATTTCTAGAAATATTAGATTTGGCATTAAAACATAAGGTGAGAGTATTGCCTCACGATAGGCCTGACGCTTCTCCACTGTCCTTGATATACACGTTAAATCTCGGACTAGTAAAGAGCCAAATAGAAATGGTGGAGTATACAATTGCGGACTTTCCCAACGACCTATTTTACNCCTTGCCAAAATTCAAAGATGGCTATATATATCCCTCAGAGAACCCTGAAGTTATAGAGGAAAACATAGAAAAATATGGTTATAAAAATAGGCTCAGAATATTACATTTCAGTGATCTAGAAAGTAAACTAACAAGGAAATAATCCGAAGAATTTACAAGAAAAGTGTGAAGAAAACCTATACAGTTTTATCTAATTTTGAAGAAATTTAGACATNACCGAGGAAAAGACAATTAAATGGTGATATATATTTGAGCTTAACACCAGTCGCTAATAGTTAGCGAGATTAAACCTCTTTAACCTTTTCCCACTTATATTCGTGTTTACTAGTGGCATAACTTATCCTCACTTTTAATTACTTTGGAAACCTGAATGGCCCAATTTACCCCATCATTGATGTATATAATTGGAATATTACGAACAAAAATCTATTAATTAATTTTTTAGTAAATGTGCAAATATTTTTAAATGTTGGAAGAATATCTTTTTCGTTTACTGAGGTACTGATGAGTAATTCCTTCTTCCCTGAACAAATAATTCTTATAATTCCAACTTTGATAGTTGCCTCTTTAATATTCTATAGAGATAAAAAGAAGATCTCCTATAAAAAGTTTTATGACAGTTATCATAAAATTAAGAAATATGAGCTTTTTATACTCAAGGGAATATTGCCATACCAATAATAAGTGCACCATGAGATAATTACTTCATCTTTAATGCTCAAATTTTGAAATTTTGACTTTATAGATTATAAATGACACTAACCAAGCTGTTGCAAATGTACCAATTATTATCATCCCAATACTTGACCACCATCGATCACCATTTATTATTGTAATTAGTTCCCAAAAAGGTCCACTGAAGTTAAATTCTGCTTGAACTACTCCCAAAAATTCCAATGTCCCTATCAAATAAGCTACTAGTATTGATATAGTAGTCATTGTTAGGTTATACCATAATTTTCTAATTGGATTTCCACTAAAAGCCCAACCGTAAGCTCCGCTCATATAAAATCCATCTGTAGTGTCAATAAGACTCATCCCCGCTGTAAATAATAAAGGAAATACTAGAAGATTCCATAAGGGTAATTTTAAAAATATCCCTGCTGCAGCTGCAGAAATGGCTAAAAGTGCTGTTTCTGAAGCCGTATCGAATCCTAACCCAAACAGTACCCCTATTGGATACATGTAGTGCTGTTTATCTACTACTTTGAACAGCTTGCCGAAAAATCTACTCATAAATCCTCTCTTTAATAGGAGATCTTGTAGTTTCTTCTCATCCATATTCTTATTCATAGTATATTGATTATAGATTTGATAAATTTCTAATAAAATAACAAAGTTAAGAGATCCTATAATGTATAAAAATCCTCCACTTATAAGCGTACCGAGTACGCTACCCATGTTCTCAAGTATCGAAATATTGGAAACGATAAAACGGGTTGCAACTATTAAACTAACTGCTAATAATATAACTATTGTTGAATGGCCTAACGAAAAGAACAACCCAGTAAATTGTGCTGGTTTCCCCTCTTGAATTAACTTTCTCGTTGAGTTGTCTATTGCTGCTAGATGATCTGGATCTATAGCATGTCTTAAACCGAAGAAATAAGCTAATACGCCAAGCGTAAAGAAGGTTCCCTTAATCTGTGATTCCGAAATATTAACGGGAGTATTCCCCACAACTCTTGCAGATACGAGTAACCAGTAAAAGAGAAATCCAGTTATAATTATTTCGCTTATATAAAATAGAACTACATTAACTAGAGATTCTTTACCCCTAGACGGCATTCCTTTATTCCATTTGTCCATATAATCAGTCTTCCATTAAAATATTTAAACTTTACTACTAAATCCTTTAGTAATTCATACCAACGTAATTCATACTAATTCTTCAGTAAAAAATGTTTCTTTCATGTATACTTAAACTAACTCAAATGGAAACACTTATAAGTTTACTATAGAAACATTTCCATATGTCATTATCACAAATAGCTTACGAGAAAATTCTGGAATACATTATTACTGGCAAATATAAGCCCGGTAGCACTCTAAAAGAAGAGGAGCTTGCGTCATTACTTAAGATTAGTAGAACCCCAATTAGGGAAGCCTTAGTTAGGTTAGAAAAGGAGGGAGTAATAGTAAAAGATGGTAAATCATTCACCGTAATACCGTTAACTGAAAGTGATATTCTTCAACTCTACGAGGTTAGAATTAACCTGGAGTCTTTAGCAGCTAAACTAGCAGCAATAAGAGCTAGCCAAGATGAGATTAACAAGATCATAAACGTTTTAAACGAGATAAAGGTGTCAGTAAATGATGATCCGTTAACCTTAGCCAACTTAAACGGTAACTTACATAGAACCATCGCCGAGGCGTCACACAACAAATACATTGTGGATATTTTGGATAGTATTAGATTAAAACTAAAAATTGTTAGGATAACCTTGTTTACCAGCTTCCAGAGAAGGGATGATGAGTTTAGGGAACATGAGAGTATAGTAATAGCAATAAAGAATCGCAGTCCAGATTTGGCTTATGATATGATGAGAATGCATGAGGAGAAAGTTTTAGAATACGTGAAGCAAAACATTCTACCAGTGTTGTTTAGATAAAATTTTATGCTCAATTCTCATTATTAACTTATGATAAGGAGATCCNAGTTATACGTTCCCGCAATTTCCGAAAAGATGATAAGAAAATCGATTGAACTAAAGGCTGATTCGATAATTTTCGATCTTGAAGATGCTGTACCTCCAGAGGATAAGGAAAGAGCAAGGGAATTGCTAATTAAACTTGTGAAGGAATTGGATTGGGGTAAGAGGGAGTTATGCGTTAGAGTTAACTCTTTACAGCTACTTGACTCCTATAAGGATATTACAAGAATTTCAAAGGACGATAAGATCACGTGTATTGTTATACCTAAGGCTGAAAACGATCTCTCATTTCTCCACAAGGCAACTGGGAAATACTTGATACCGTTAATAGAGACTGCAAAGGGTTTAGTTAAGATTGAGGATATAGTTAGGTCTGAAGGTGTTGTCGCTNTAAGTTATGGTGCTGCTGATCTTTCCTTATCCCTTGGTGGAGACTATAATTTCTATGAAAAGAACGAGTACGTGAAGACTTTAATTGTTAGTGTAGCTAGGGCTTACGATGTTGACGCCATAGATAAAGTTTACTTCGATTTGAAGAACCTAGATGGATTTAGAAGAGAATGTGAGGAAGCAAAGAAGTTGGGATACCTGGGAAAGCAAGTTATTCATCCTTCTCAGATTGACATTGCCAATGAGGTATTTTCCCCAAGCAAGGAGGAAATCGAGTGGGCTAAAAGGGTTATAGAAGCCTACGAGAAGGGAAAAAGAGAAGGTAAGGGTGCCATAAGGTTAGATGATAAATTAGTTGATTACGTGCATTATAAGATTGCTAAGAGGATAATTGAGTTCCAGAGCTAGCATCCCTATATACAACCCAAGTACCTAAGGCCTTTGCGCATAAATTACCGTTACCATCATATGCTGATATGTCAACTACTATTAGCCTTTTTCCCTCACTTATTATTCTAGCTTCTACTATAAATGGACCATCCTTCATTGGCTTCAAAAAGTTTATTTTGAGTTCCACTGTGACTCCATCCTTCACGTTTTCCAAAGTTCTCACGGCGTAGCTACCTGCATAGTCAACTGCTGAGAATATTATTCCACCGTGTAAAATCCCACCTATTCTAGTCAACTTTTCGTTGAAATTAATTTTAGCCTTGCGTAACCTCTTTCAAGTTTCTCAAACTTGATTCCTATAAAATTGAAAATTTCCTCTTGTTTAAGCATTTCATTTACTTCGCTTGCCGATAACATGAGAATAAGTTTTCATTCATCATTAAAAAGTTTCTTACATCATGGCGTAAGGGTCATTGGACTATACTGTATAGTGGGTCAATTAGTGAATACTTTTCATTCTCCTTAAGTATTATTCTCTCATTGATCAACTGTTTCAATGCGTGATTAAACCCTAGACCCCAAATTCATCACCCCGAAAATAATTCAAGGGAGTTAAAAAGTGGATAAAATAATTTAACTAAATATTCTTACAAAATAGTAATATTATCTTGCAAGAGCAAGATAGTTAGGAGTAAGCGGAAATCTTCCTTGCTCGTTGTCCCCTTGAGGAGCAAGTATAGTGTATAGATTA
>JGI26468J51210_100137_pt1 | contig 15859 bp, 15 predicted proteins | sample Arccon2NAG2MetaG_FD_51210 | JGI IMG/M metagenome (IMG submission 51210)
AGTTTGCCATTTGAAGCAACTAATTTGTCATCGAAGTACAGTTCCCCGGTAGAAGGTACATCTAAGCCTGCAATTATTCTCATGAAGGTTGTCTTACCAGCTCCGCTCGGTCCCAATATTCCAAATCTCTCTCCATTTTCAATTGTTATATTAACGTTATCCAATGCTATTACTTTGCCTTTCTTAAAAACTTTAGAGATGTTTTTTACAATAATCTTAACCATCTTTTACACCCCTTTACCTCCTCCACCTAATGCCATTAGTCCTCTTATAAAGTATCTTCCAAGAAAAACAAATATTGCAAGTGGTATTATACTTGCAAGCATTCCAGCCGCGAATGTATCATTATATAAAGTACCATAAGCACCACTATATGATAATACAGCTATTGACGTTGGTTTCATTCCTGGAGTTGTTACTAACACTAACGGGATAAAGAAGTTATTCCATGTCTGTATTATAATAAATATTAACGTTGAAATGAAGCCCGGCATAGAAAGTGGAAACACTATCTTCATGAATATCTTTAAATCTCCAGTCCCATCCATCTTTGCCGCCTCAATTAAACTCCTCGGAATCACTGTGATAAACATTGACATTAATAAAGCTCCAGTAGGTATATAAAATATCAATAACGCAAATATTATACCTATGTAAGTATCTAAAAATCCCATGCTTACCATTAGCCTAGTCAACGGTAATAGTGTAGCTTCTTGGGGAATAAATGTAGCTAGTGATATTAGAGAGAATAAAACGTCACTTATGGCTGAAGAAGCTCTACTAAACGAGTAAGATAATGTATAGAAGAAATATGCACCCATGGCACCTAAGAATGCTGAAATGAACGAAGTAGGAATAACAATTATTAGACTATTGATTAGAGGTTTAGCTAGTGATAAGAGGACTGAGGCGTAAGCTTCGAACGTAATTTTGGTAGGTGGTACTAAAACTGGAGTAGATAGAACTTCAAAATTACTCTTAAACCCATTTATGAGCATTGCATAAACTGGTATAAGCCATATAACACTGATAATTGCTAATGCTAGATAATGTAAACTTGCCTTTATTACTGGCCTCATCTTCTTATCCACCTCCTAATTACAGTCAAGGCATACGGAATAATAATTATCGTAGCAACTAATGTTATTATCGTAGCAACCGCTGTAGCTTGAGAGAAATACTCCACGGTGAAAAGGTAATACATATATAACTCGCTTGTTTGAAGAAAAATATTCGTAGTACCACCAGATAACACATAAGGCAGATCAAATATTCTAAAGGAGAATAAGAATAGAAGAGCTGTGGCAATAATAAAAGAGTTTAGCGAATTAGGAATGAGTATCTTGTAAAGTATTTTGAAAGCACTGGTACCATCCAACCTCGCTGCCTCTACTATTGTCTTATCTATGTTCATAAACCCTGCTAAATAGAATAAAGCCGCAATTCCAGTATATGCCCAAACTGTGACCAAGATCAAACTAGGAAACATCGTAGAGGTCGATGAAAGCCATGGAATTTGGGGTAAACCAATCCTTACTAAAAGCCAGTCTACGATCTAACTAGTATGTCTTCACTTGTAGTGTAAACATTAAGTTATAAATTTTCTTCCTAATATCCCAAAACGTATATAAGTGTATCAGTTTGACGGCTTCTCCTCTTGAAGATCCGTTAACTTAATTAATTTGCAGTTCAATGATTACAAAAGATCGAAAGCCTCATCTTTTCAAGGTGGGGATGATAAATATTTAAATATATCCTTTTCTAACGAATATTTAATGGCTTAGGAGGGAATCCAATCAGAGCAATAGTTTCCATGAAGATTGGCTAACAGACTCTCCTAGCCCTCTCAAACCTTTATGTAAAAACATTAAGATACGTTCTCTTCTGGCTAAAAGAAAATAAGATAAACCCTAATGAGAATGTTGTGTTAGGAGTTATTCACCAAGAGCTTTATGAAAAGCTGAGAGAGGAGTTCCAACTACCGGCTAAGATTGCTGAAGATTATAGGGATATCATTTCGATTTACAAGGATTAGTTAAACAATCCTGGAAGGCACCCATTTATAGTTGTGGAAGTCAGACTCAATAGCTAAGCTCCTTCAGCTTATCTTCTAATTTTTCGTCCCAAATATCTTCAAAGTATTTTTTAATATTACGCTTTATGAACTCCACTACAGTGAGTATATCTCTTTCTACTTCTCCTTTATCCTTATAATTTACAAAATTGGGATCAAAGCCGTTATATGAGAAGGAATGAAGGAGAAGTGCAGTTTTAACTATTAATTGCACATCATAGCCAAGCTTTTCTAGATCATAAGATATTCCTATTAAACCAGTAGTTGGTGCCGAGTATCCCACTCTCTCATACCAGTCCTTCTCTTTTTCTGACTTCGATTGTACAATTTTATCAAAGTTCTTTATAACTAGTGCGCTAACCATGGCCTTGACTGTAATAAAGGCTTTAGATGAGGCGTTAGTTATCATTCCCTTTTTAAGCATTTCTAAAGCTAGTTTACCTTCAGTAAGGGTCTCCATTACTTTTACGTAAACGTAAGATCTAGGATCAGCCTTGTAATCTAGAACCTCATACATTAAGTTTATATTAAGAAACTTCCTTTTAACTTTGTGGAGCTAATGGTTTGTTGAATCCTTCAATTTTCTTAGGCGTCAAGCTCGTTAAATTTTATTAAATTCAAAATCAAGCGTTAGATTAAAAGTAAGCTTAGCATTAGATCAGATAAAAATTGAAGCTATCTATAAAGCATCCGTAAACCTAAAATAATATTATATACATATTATATACTGTGAATCTTGAAGAATTGCTCGTAAGGTAACAATTAGTATAGTTCTTACATTGCTTTTTTTTGTATAAGCATAAAACGTAGAGTATATAACCAAGCTTATTTCATTAATAATGAAAATTTATAAGATAGCAAGTTAAACATAACATTTATGTGTTATGAAAAATATGAGAAAGCTATGATACAGCAGAGGAAGGCAAAAAAACAGAGAGTAATTGAAACTATCCCAGTAAAGTAAGTGGGCTAGATTAAATCCTCTTTTCTTTTAATTTAATATATTTTTTATATAGTTTATTAACCTCTCTACTATTCACTTTTCTTCCATGTGCTCTTAACCCTCCGCTAAACTTATATGGGATATGAAGTATTTCATGAATCATTACTTTAATTTTATCCTCATTGGATAATCTGTCAAATCTTTCTGAAACTAGTTCTATTACGTAGAGGGGTTCTAAATTAAAAGTCTCAATTACAATTTTGGGGACTGCCCAAATTCTAGCTATTGCCTTAGATTTAGCTCCATAGGAGTATACAACTCTTACCCTATCTAAATTAATGTAGTCTAATCCGAGAATAATAACAATATCTCTTAACAAATCTTCACCGTCTCGAGACCTAACATACTTTATCATACCTTAAAGTTCAATATCAACCATATTAACTTATTCACGGTATCAGCTAAGATCTTTTTACCAAGTTCTTCATCAATTCGGATCGGTTTTCCATCATTAAGTACTCCGAATTGATTAGCTTCCTTAGTTGAATAATAAACGAATACTCCATCTCTAACATCATAACTTTTTATCTCTTCTATTTTATTTAACCTCACTACTCTCTTATCTATTGCGTATATTTTTGACGTTTCTACTGTACCAGCGTGAAGATCATTTACGTTGAATAGCAGTTTCTCCTCTTCACCAAATATGTTGAAAATCATTACTTTAGCATTGCTATATTTCATATTAAATTCCCTTTGAACTAATGGAAGAAAATAGGAATTCCCGCCATGACCATTGACTATGATTATCCTCCTTAGTCCCAAATCCTTGAAAATGCTTTCAAGTAAATCATTAAAGAACGAGATTGCGGTTTGAAAGGATAAAGAGATGAAAGGAAAACCCTTGTGTTCTAAAGATACACCATAATATACTGCGGGAAAGAGTAGCGTAGTCTCCTTTAATTTTTCCTCTGCTTTAGAAGCTACATTTTCCGAAATTATACTATCAGTACCCATTGGCAAGTGGGGGCCATGTTGTTCTATACTTCCAACTGGCACTAATCCGACTAGATCCTCCCTTATCTCATCCCTTGTTATTTCTATTAATTTCATGTGATAAGAGTTTCCTAGTTGAAGAAAAATAGTTTACTAAATAAGTATCGTGAAGTAACTATAGACTTTTGTTCTTGATAACTTAGATATTAAACTAGCTTTTATCTTTGTTAGTCACTTCTTTATAAAGTTAGAAAGTCTCGGATCATATAAAGATAAAAAGTTTGAGAGGTAAAATTAAAATGTATGTCGACAGTGTCTTCTAATAACTCTAGTATACTTATAGGAGTGAGCAATAATACCATACAGCTTGTCTTAGAGATAATACTAACAATATTATTTTTTCTAGTTCCATTAATTTTCTGGTTTTATTTCTCAAGGAGGATGATGATAGGGAATACTACTAGAAGTAGAAGACCTAAGATCTATATTCCTAATATTAGATGGGATGAAGTGTATGATTTGAAAGAAGTTAAAATGAGATTAGAAGAGATAGCTAAAATGGTTCAAGATGGAAGGGCATATGGGGTTATACTCTTTGGCCCTCCTGGAACTGGTAAAACAACAATAGCGAAGGCCTTAGCGAATAAATTAGGCTGGGCTTACTTTGAGTTAAGACCAAGTAAAATATTGAGTAAGTGGTATGGTGAAAGTGAACTCTTGTTAGATAATTTCTTCGATCAAGTGGAAATGAACACACCAGCTGTTGTGTTTATAGACGAATTGGATAGCCTAGCTATGAGTAGGCAAAGTGATTTGCATGAGGTTACTCATAGGTTAGTAAATATAATGTTAATGAGACTTCAAGATTTACATGATAAGAGCTTAAGGGTGATAATAATTGGAGCAACGAATGTACCTCAGGAAATTGATGAAGCGTTTTTAAGACCTGGGAGATTTGACGAAGTAATTTACGTAGCATTACCGGATGAGAAGAGGAGAGAGGAGATATGGAGGGGTTATATAAAGAGAGAGGATATTGATTATTCCTTATTGGCAAAGAGGAGTGAGAGATTTTCTCCTGCAGACATTAAGAACGTTGTCGATAAGGTACTAAGTAAGAATAATAGTCCAAATACTGAGGATTTTCTACGGGAGATTGGGAATTATAAACCCTCTATTCAACTTTCAACTATAATTAAATTTGAAAATGTTGCTAGAAAGTACGAGAGGAGTAANCTAATTATAAAGACTTATGGTGTTCCTAACATTTCTTGGAACGATTTAGGGGATTTAGAAGAGGTTAAGAGGATAATAAGGGAGTCCATAGTATTACCCATAACCAGCAAGGAGTTTGCAGAGAAACTGGGAATATATCCGGTTAAAGGTATACTGTTATATGGTCCACCCGGGACCGGAAAAACTAGTATTGCTAAGGCCCTAGCTAATGATCTGAGGTTCAATTTCATAGAACTGTCTGGAGAAGAGGTCAGTAGTGCAGGTCCTCTAGATGCCCCAAAGATTATAGCTGAGAAATTCTATGTTGCCCTAGATAATGCCCCAGCAATAATATTCATTGATGAGATAGATATGATAGCGAGGAATAGAATGGCTAATGAGTGGAGAAATGCATTGACGGAATTATTAAGGCAAATGGATGGTTTGAGGGAAATTCATAATGTAATAGTTGTTGGTGCAACTAATAGACCTTGGGACTTAGACCCCGCAATATTAAGGGCTGGCAGATTTGATAAGATAATTTATGTACCTCCGCCAGATAAGGATGGGAGAGAGAAAATATTACAAGTTCTTATTAAGGATTTGATTATTAGCAAAAATATTATTTCTAAAGTTGCTGAGCTTACTGAGAATTACACCCCAGCAGATTTAAAACTAGTTGTGGAGGAGGTAAAGAGGAATTTNTTAAAAGAGGCCTCAATTAGTGGTAATTTGAGGACCGAAGTAAAACTGGAGGATTTCATGAACGTATTGAATAGAGTAAAAACGAGCTTAGATAGACAAACGTTGATGATGTACGAGAAATTCGGATTTGAAAGAAGATAAGGTTTGGGAAAAAGTTTAATCCCAAAACAATTAAGATAATAGCGTGCAAAACTGGATCAAAGTGCTCATTGGTTTCTCTCTATTTTTACTCCTACTGGAGGCTATGCTTCTGTATAGTATTAAACTGGTCTCGTATCCTTTCCTTCTCTATTCGTCCCTTATATATTTCTTGGCTTTACTATTAGCACTGTATCTCGGTGATTTTAATGCACCCAAAAGGACTAGTAAAAAAAGATGATATAATTTATCTATCAGTATTTGTACTAGTATTTTTAATAGCCCTAAGGAATTACATGCTATCTCCTCCTTACACTCTGGGAGATACTACAATACTTCCTCCAACTAATCCGGGATTATACACGCCGTCAGCCACAATACAATATTATTTATCCCTCTTGATGGGTGAGAACAATTTAATAAAAACATTAAACTTTCTCGCCTTCTTAATAGCACCAATTTCGATCTATTTTACGTTAGGAAGGAAAGGTGATTTATTTAAAAGATTAATTTTACCCTTGATCTTCACATTAAACCCTATTTCCATTTCAATATTTTATACTGGAGATGGTGAAAGTATACTTTTAGTTTACTCATTACAACCATTAGTGTATTATCTTACGCACAAGATGTTATATGACGTAAAGAATAAATTCAAATATCTCATTTATTTGGGCATTGTAGAGGTAATAGGTCAGATCTTCTTCTTTCAAATGTTCCTCTTCTCTTTCTTTTTCCAATTACCCTTTATCCTATTATCCATCAAGGAGAAAAAATACCTATTTTTTCTTTATCCTATTTTAGCTGATCTTCTGGGATTTCTATCAGAACTCTCATGGGAAATTTATCTATACATTGGCGTCGTTCCTAACGTATTGATTTCACCATCGAATACTCTAGTGAGATTAGGGCTAGCCTATTATTCTACGATAGTATCGTCACTTTTATTCACGATTGTAATAACGACTGCATTTATTTATAAGAATAAGTACGCGTTAGCTACAATTACATCGGTAGGATTACTGCTTATAATTTANGCTATTTTACAGAACTTTCAACTTAATATTCCAATCATTTCTGCGTTGCTTGCTTCAATAACAACTTTTCAAACTAAAGTATACTTGTTAAGTTTTGGTCTTTTAGACCTAAGTTTGTTTTACTTAAAGAGGACTAGGGAATTCATAATACCTTTACTTTCATTACTATTAATAGTGCTTCTTGTCAATACCGGAGGTCTACAAGCCACAACTTATTCAATCTTCTCTTTTAAACCACAACCAATGCCTACGTGGTATTATGAACTCTATGATTACTTATCTCAAAACAATCCAAATAATGTTTACTCTTTAGCGACACAGTACCAGTGCTTGCAATATTTACCAGGCTTTAGTGGCTTCATTTACAATCCTAGCTTTATTCATAATCTTACAAATCCTTTCTACGGAATGAAATATCTCATTTCGGCATCACAGATAAATTATACCGGATTAAGACTAGTGAAGACATTTGGTCCAGTTCTAGTTTACTATAATGAGAATTTCACTGGGCTAGCACATTACTTAAATGGAAGCTCAGTTAGGAACTATAGCATTTCCGATGTAGAGATTAGAATTTATGGTGATAAACCACCTTTTGTAGTCTCATTACCGTATTCGGGATATTGGACTAATTCTAAGAATTACAATGGTTTTCTTGAGCTTACGAGTAATATTTCCCAGAACTCTCTCACAACTTTAATACATGAACTGTTCTTTGTAAGCTTATTCTTCCTTATCTTACCTTTTATCTTATTGATTTTTGAAAAAACTCCCATGAAGAGTCTCATAGTCGGCCGCTGACACGACCTTCATTCTCAATCTTCATGGGATTCTATATATAGTAATGTTTTTTGCTATTTTATTTTTGCCTAGCATTTTCTTAAATTATTATGATATTAGTTGGCTTATATTCAATAATTCCGGGAAATACTTTGATAACGCTTATTACTCATGATTTAAAGTTTTATACTATGGACTATAAGCCCTTCATAAAAATTCTTTTCACTCTAGTAATTTTAGCCCTCGTAGACTATTTAGCCAATTAATTTTAAAAGCATTAACATTTTACTTCCCTAAAATATTCACCTATACCTCTGACGCCTTTACAGCAATAACGGTTATTATAATAGCCATAGGTGGTTTTTACATTATAAGAATTTTACAAGGTTTAATTTACAGTCAATTACTGACAAAATTAGAGAAAAGTACAGCGTCTAGTATAAAAGTCGCTCTTGACATTATATTTTATACGGTTCTCGTTCTTGTAATACTAGCAGCATTAAAAGTAAACTTAACTGGAGTATTAGTCGGTGGAGCTGTAGGTGGTATTGTAATTGGTTTGGCAGTCCAAACGATTGCACAAAATATACTATCCGGAATATTAGTGACTTCTAGTAGGACAATAAGGCTAAACGATTCCGTTTCATTAATATCATGGATATGGGGAAACCCAATAATCGGAGAGATTAATAAGATATCACTACTCTTCACTGAAGTTAAGACAATTAATGGAAATGTTATTAAGATACCTAATTCAGCGTTTCTGGGAAATACTGTATTTCAAAAATTGGAATCTGAACACTCCTTAACATATCCTTATCAATTATTAGTTAATGCAGACGTTCCGGCTAATGACTTACTTAATTTGGCAAGGGCTTATATTAATGACTCCTTCTCAAAAATGAAAATCGGATTACCAGAAATTTATTTTACGGGAAAAAATGGAGGTACAAACGTTTTCACTGTAATTTTACATTTTAATGATATAAATCAACTCAATAATATATTAAGCTTAGTAAATGAGGAGTTTGATAAGGCTTATTGGGAACTTAAGAAAAAGAGTTAAGTAATAGATGAGTACAATACTAAAATTGAAATGTATTAAAAGATTATATTATACATTATAGTTTAAACTTTATTATACACGAGATCCCATTAATATATAATGGAATGGCAGAAGACAATAAAGACAAAACACGATGCCGATACGATAGTCAAAATACTTGCTGATCCAGAATTTTTCATACCTTTAGTTCTGCCAGTTAGGAAATTTCTTCTAAATTCTAATAAATTATATAGGTGTGAAGGAGCCATAGGAAAATTACCAGTTATTTTCCAAGGTAGAGAATATATATGTTCTTATAATATTACTCATGTTATTGAATTCGAAAGACCACCTGGTGTCTCCGGGAAAATAAATATTCAAGCTATTGAGGATAAAATAAATATTACCATATTACTCCAGAATTTGTATATAATATATTTGCAGCTGAGGGTATATATATCCAATAAATTAAATGAACTGGAGGAAACATTTGATGAAAAAATTAGATTAGAGAGAATAAAGAGAAAACTCTAGCTTCATATTGTTCATCGAAAGTTGGTTTTTAGAAGTTCTATGACTTTCTCTCTAGCTAAATTTAAATTCTCCCTTATCTTTATAAACTCTTCAATATGCATCCTCAGTAATTTACCCTTTTCAGTTATTCCATAAATCTTTTTTCCATTTTCAGTTTTAATGCTTAAAGCGCCTACTTTTATTAATTGATCTAAATATTTTTGAGCTACCGAATAATTTATACCCGCACCATATATTACCCTTGTAACACCACATTCTGGATCACAACTCCTCAATATATCAAGCATTATTTCCATTGTTCCTCTTTTACGTCGTTCAACTCGCATATAATAATATACAAGTAGAAGTTTATAAACATTATCGGAAAATTAAATAACAGCGAAAATATTATAGGAATACGTTGAAATTTAGAACATAATATATAAACGCAATAAGAATCTATCATGATAAAAATTTTTATGACAAACCAGCGAGTAAGTTTAAGGAAAATTTAGAAAAGCTTATTTTAATCCGGTAATTCTAGTAGCTCCCTAACCTTTTGNAAAGTCGACGGACTTCCTAAGATTATCAACTGATCTCTAGGTTTTAGCTCAGTATCCTTATTGAAATAAGGGTCTATTTTATTATTCCTTATAATAGCCAACGGAACTACTTCACTAGGTAAATCGCTAATCTTCTTCGCTTTTTTGACTTCAAAGATTCCAATTATCATATCTCCAGTCCTTTCTGGAAATATTAAGCCCGCAATATTGATTGAGAGTGCTGCACTTGCAGCTATTCTACCTATAATATCTTCTCTAGGTATTACCAAATCTGCACCAGCTGTCTTAAAGANATCAGTTAACGAGTAATCCCTAATTGCAACTATTACCTTAAGGGGAGGGTTAAGTTTCTGTAGCTTAAGTGTTATTAATAGAGCTTCCATATCGTTTTCCATTATGACTATAGCGTTTTTTGCGTAATTGACACCAGCTGAAATTAAGTTATTATCATCCTTAGGATCACCTAGAATTACCGCATCTCCTCTATTATTGTTCGCAATGTCTTTAGAACTGGTCAACACAATGTAATCCACACCAAGTCTATTTAGCCTCCTAACGGCACTTAGTATTTCAGTACCGTTACCNATTAAAATAGTATGACCTTTCATATGTCTACCTCTCCATCTAGCTTTTGCGTCATTCCATGTAACCCTACTTATTAAGGTAGCTACAATACTCTGTATTATGCTAGTATATAATCCTACCGCAAGGATAATAGTCAACGTTAGTATTATCTTTTCGGTAGAAGTCATTTGGTAAATGTTCGGTGAATATAATCCTACTGTTGTTACTACATTCNCTCCAGCGTAAATTGCGGAAATCCAGTCTAGATGCTGGTAGTTCACAAAAACTATTGCATTAATGAGTACTGCTACACCTAATAGCATTATTTGAATATAGATTCTCTTAAATACTGAATATGGCGCAACAAGATTTTCCAGGATCGGTATAACTATCCTATTCCAAATTTTGCCCTTATCCACAAATAGAGTATAATATTATTGATATTTTAAACAATCGCTTAGATTTGGGAAAAATCCTTAATAGCTTAACCTTGCTATTTCACTTATGAAGCTAACAAATAGGAGGAATTTCTTAAAATTACTCCTCATATCCTCATCGTTGTTGGTCTTGGGTAGGTTATCAATTAGTGAAATGCAACATGCTCAAAATGGTTTAACACCATTTGGTTCTTGGTATGTAGTTCAATATAGTCAAATCGTACCAGATATTCTACTAAATAACTACGTTTTAACGGTGGATGGTGATGTCGAGAACCCGGTACAATTAACTTATCAAAATTTACTTAACATGCCTTCAATTGAGGTTAAGGATACAATACAATGCGTTTCGGACCCCTATTTTCTAAGAGCAAATGTAGTTTGGAAGGGAGTACCATTGAGCAATATAATCGAAATAGTTAAACCTAAGCCTAGTGTAATAAAAGTAGTTGGTTACGGTGCTGATGGCTACACTGCAGATTTGCCTATAGAAAAGGCAAATGATCCAAATGTGCTAGTAACTTACATGGCTGATGGTAAACCATTGCCACAAGTTCATGGCTATCCAGTTAGGCTTTCAGTACCAGGATGGTGGGGTTATACTTACATTAAATGGCTAGTTAGGCTTCATTTCACATCTAAAAACATTTTAGGCTATTGNGAATCTCTGGGGTACCCTGATTATGCGAAAAAGTAACATTGGAATGATTATTTCGGCAATAATTCCATCATTTTCGTTAATTTACCAACCAGTTTGGATATTAGGACTAATGATAGGTNCCATATCTTCTACTAAGGCCTTTGACCCAACTTTTAAGGATTCGATTTACAGCCCTAATTTTCGAAAAAATACGTCAATAATCCTACTAATATTATCAATCTTAGAGGGTATTTCGGGATTCGGCGCAGGTCCACAAACTTCAAATATAATTAGTACATTAACTTTTAACTTGTTAAATAGAGGAAACTCTTTAGAATTACATCTAGCTATAATAATTCCATTGGCACTATTCTTCATCTTGCATACCGTCTCTGGATTTGGGTCATTATTACTTTCAAAAGGTATCAAAAATCCAATACTATTTAAATACGTCATCCCTTTAGTTTGGATAATAATGTATCTCGTGGTAGTCTATTTGGATCTATATTACTTTTTATGACTTAAATGCCCATTTTTAATAGGAAAATTTCCAAAATTAATAATAAAGATTTATATATGTGTATAAAGTAATGTAGATTATGTATCCAAAAAAGAGAAAATATTATACAATACGAAAGACATCAATCTGTCATTCGGGTTATGGAATATTTGAATGTGAAAGTGAGGAGAAATGTACCCTAATTGCGTGCACCCATGTAAGTAATTTATCAAGCCCCTTATTTTTTAACTCCTGAAAATTTTAGTTAAGAAACTTTTTAAGAGTCCCACAAGAGATGATTTTTATGTCAATAAAAATAGCTATAGATAATAAAGAGATTGTAGCTAACGAAGGAGAGACAATTTTATCAGTCCTAAAGAGGAATGGCATTTATATTCCACACATATGTTACAATGAAGGACTAGTTCCCATAGAAAGCTGTGATTCCTGCCTAGTTGAGGTTAATGGGAAACTAGTTAGAGCTTGTTCAACAAGGGTCAAAGATGGAATGAACATTTCAGTCAACTCTAAAAGATCTATGGAAGCAAGGAAGANCGCAATCTCAAGGATACTGAGATATCATAAGTTGTACTGCAGNATGTGTGAAAATAATAATGGGGATTGCGTTCTTCACGAGTCTGTAATAAAATTGAATATTAACTCTCAGAAGTACATTGAAAAGCCTTATCAAGTTGACGATAGTGGACCCTTCTATGTATATGATCCATCTCAATGTATATTATGTGGAAGATGTGTTGAGGCTTGCCAAGATTTTGCAGTAAACGAGGTAATATGGATTAATTGGGATCTCAATCCCCCAAGGGTAGTTTGGGATAATGGTAATCCAATAGGTAACTCCTCATGCGTGAATTGCGGTACATGTGTTACTGTTTGCCCAGTTAACGCATTAATGGAGAAGTCAATGGTAGGGGAGGCTGGCTATCTCACCTNGATTAATAATGATTTAAAGAAAAAGGCAATAGAGGCTATAGGGAAAGCTGAGGATAACTTTAGCTTATTAATGACTTTTAGTGAAATTGAGGCTAATGCTAGAAGTTCGCAAATAAAAAAGACTAAAACAGTGTGTATATACTGTGGTGTTGGATGCTCATTTGAGGTTTGGACCAAGGGTAGAAAGATATTAAAAGTTGAGCCAAAACCAGAATCTCCTGCAAATGGTATTCTAACTTGCGTAAAGGGNAAGTTTGGATGGGATTNCGTAAATAGTCCAGAGAGAATTACTAAGCCTTTAATAAGGGAAGGAGATAGGTTTAGAGAAGCTAGTTGGGATGAGGCCATTTCATATATAGCTAAAAGGTTAAAGGAGATTAAGGAGAGGTATGGTCCAGATTCCATTGGCTTCATAGCATCGGATAAGATGAGCAATGAAGAGGCTTATCTACTGCAGAAATTATCAAGGGCTGTAATAGGTACTAATAATGTAGATAACTCAGCAAGATATTGTCAAGCTCCAGCAACAATTGGATTATGGAGAACAGTGGGAATAGGCGCTGATTCGGGTACAATTAAGGACATTGAAAACGCTAACCTAATTATAATTGTTGGGCACAATACCACTGAGAGTCATCCCGTGATAGGAAGTAAGGTAAAGAGGGCTAAGAAGATTAAGGGTTCAAAGATTGCGGTAATCGACGTTAGAAAACACGAGATCGCTGAAAAGGCTGACTTGTTTATCAAACCTAAGCCTGGTACTGACGCAGCAGTCTTAGCTGGTGTTACTAAATACCTTATTGATCAAGGATGGGTTGATAAGGAATTTATCGATAAGAAGGTTAATGGCTTTGAGGAGTTTAAGGAATCCATAAAGGGATTCACATTAGATTACGTGGAAAGTATAACCGGTGTTCCTAGAGAGAAAATAGTTAAACTTGCTGAAATTGTTCATAATGCAAGTAGTGTAGCAGTGCTATGGGGAATGGGAGTAACTCAACATTTAGGCGGAGCTGATACTTCAACGATAATTTCAGACCTATTGCTCATAACTGGAAATTANGGGAAACCGGGTAGTGGGGCATTCCCAATGAGAGGTCATAATAACGTTCAAGGAGTTAGTGATTTCGGTTGTTTACCTAATTATTTACCCGGATATCAAAAACTAGAGGATGAAAACATAATAGGGAAATTCGAGGAAGCTTGGGGTGTTAAGTTAAACAGAAAAGCTGGATTACAGATACCACAGATGATCGAAGGTGTACTAGAGGGAAAAATTCACGCGTTATATATAGTTGGCGAGGATACTGTAATGGTTGATTGTGGAACTCCTTTAACTAAACAAGCTTTAGAGAAAGTAGACTTCCTAGTGGTACAAGATATGTTCATGACTGAGACTGCAAAGCTAGCTGATGTAATATTGCCCGCAACTGCTAGCCTAGAGAAGGATGGTACATTCGTTAATACCGAAAGGAGAATACAAAGGTTTTACAAGGCTATGGAACCAATGGGTGATTCTAAACCTGACTGGGAAATAATACAAATGGTTGCTAACGCATTAGGAGCAAATTGGAGCTATAAACATCCAGCAGAGATAATGGATGAGATAGCTAAACTATGTCCTATATTCGCTGGAGTTAGCTATTCAAGATTAGAAGGGTTTAATAGTCTATTATGGCCAGTTAATGAGGATGGAAGCGATATCCCGTTGCTTTATACAAATGCCTTTGCTACTAAAGATGGTAAGGCTATACTTTATCCATTAACCTGGAAGCCACCAGAACTAAAGGATGAAGTTCACAAAGTGACTGTAAATACTGGAAGGGTATTAGAGCACTTCCATGTAGGTAATATGACTAGGAGAGTTGAGGGTTTGAGGAGAAAAGTTCCAGAGACATTTGTAGAGGTCTCTAAAGAGTTAGCCTCTAAGTACTCCATCAAAGACGGTGACCTTGTGCTTGTTAAGTCCAAATTCGGTGGAGAAATTAGAGCGAGGGCTATAGTTAGTGATAGGGTAGAGGGCGAGGAGATCTTTATACCTCTATATGCATCAGATCCTTCCAAAGGTGTAAATAACTTAACTGGGTTAGTGATAGATAAGGCTAGTGGCACTCCAGGGTATAAGGATACGCCGGTTGTTATCGAGAAAATAGAAGAGGGCAAGGGTGGGAGCCCCTTACCCTTAGATAATTGGAGATTTCACGTGAATGAAAGGAGAAGACAAATAGGTATAGAGGTGGAGAAGAAATGGAAGAGGGAGGAGTTCAAACCATTGACAAGCTAATTGAACAATTAATTGAGAGTAGAGAAGCCATCGAGAGTTTTTTGAAACTAATTAACGCTCTACAAAAGACTGGAATCTTGCCATTGCTAGTAGGAATTGTGAATAGTCTCGACCACAATTTGGCCTTTTTAGCCGAGCAAAACGCAATGTTGATAAGGAATGTTAATGTAATATATGGTGTACTTAGTGGGAAAGAGGAAGCTAAGGATATTAGTTTAACTGAATTAATTAAACAGCTTAACGACCCAGACGTAAAGAGAGGACTATATTTATTACTAAAGATACTTAAGGCGATTGGAAGTGCAAGTAAAGAGGTTTAACTTAGTAAGGGTTAAGGAGAATGAGGAATATAAGGATAGCGATTTCGTTGCAGTAGAGGAACCATTAAATATAAGGGTTTGTTTTGAAAAGTGTGAAGATTTCGCCATAATAATGAGAACGCCAGGGCATGATAAAGAGCTTTCCTTAGGTTTTT
>JGI26468J51210_100143_pt1 | contig 15023 bp, 19 predicted proteins | sample Arccon2NAG2MetaG_FD_51210 | JGI IMG/M metagenome (IMG submission 51210)
GATTATCTCCTCTATTTCCCTTAGGCTAACTCCTTCTTTGATTGCCTTTCTTATCTTTTCTCTTATTTCTTCCATTACCTTCATGGTATTACTCTCCCTTATGGTATTACCCCTTCCGGGGTTATTTTTACTTTTTGTCATTATTTTTCACCTTTTGCTACCACAACTATAACTGGTAGCCCCTTATTAATAAGTCCCAATTGGTTTTCTTGGCATTAGTTATTACTAAGTAATCATCTACGAATACAACTCCCATGTCATCTAATATCATTGCAAACCCTCTAAATGACTCTAGAAATTTTAACTCTTTAGCTTCATTTTCTCCAATTCTCATATTCTCCATTATAATGTTGCTTAATTTATCAAGATCGATCAAGATATCTTGCCCTTGTATTTTAGTGAGCTTACCCTCACGAAATCTAAAGATGGCAATTATACCTGGTATATTATCTAGCATTTTCCTTCACTCATTATCTAAATATGATATTTTACATAAATAAGCTTTTCCTTCAAAATATTAATTTATTACACTAGATCCAAAAGTTATTTATTAATTATATTCCTAAAAAATAATTAAGAGAGAAGTTATTATCTTTTACTCATGATTGCCTTCATAATTTCCTCTGGAGTAGTTGGAGTTTTGGTGAATCTGGCACCAACGGCGTCCTCCAATGCTCTAATTATTACTGCTGGACCTACTATCAATGCAGCTTCACCAACTCCTTTACTTCCAGTTGGATAGTTAGATGGATGATATTGATCAGCAAATATTGAGGTGAACTTAGGCACCTCGACAGCTGTAGGAACATAATAGTCAGCGTAAGTTACGATTAATTGGCCATTCTCGTTAAGCAAGGCTTGTTCATATAGTGCTTGCCCAACAGCTTGAACACCTCCTCCATGAATTTGTGCCTCTGCTAATGCTGGATTTACAACATTTCCAATATCGTCGTACGCTCTATACTCCAACACTCTAGCAATTCCAGTATCATCCACTTCCACTGTCGCTATATGGACTCCATATGGGAAAGTTACATCGTTCTCGTATATTATCTTCTCTACCAGTCCCGGATCATGACTTCTATAAGCTATATTAGCAACATCGTCCCAACTCATCCTCTTACTTGGGTCACTCCTTAACTTGAACTCTCCTTTTTCATATTGAACTTCTTGAACATCGACATTCCAAGTAGATGCAGCGATTCTCTTCATCTTATCCAAAATCTTTTCCGCAACTTTAATCGCTGCAGAGCCGCCTATTGTTACAGATCTTGAACCGTAAGTTCCCATACTAGNTGCAACAGTATCAGTATCTCCCCATATTACCCTAACCCTGCTTATATCTATTTGCAATGCATCAGCGACTATTTGAGCTATGGCAGTTTCCGTTCCTTGTCCATGTGGTGTAGTACCAGTTATTACTAATACATCTCCCCTCTCATCCACTCTAACTTCAGCATATTCCCACGGACCAAAACTGCATATCTCCAGATAATATGCTAACCCTACTCCAACCCTATGCCCTTTCTTTCTCTCCTCTTCAGCCCACTTCTTAAGTTCGTAATAACCTAACCTCTTTACGCCTTCTCTTAATAATCCCACATAGTCTCCACTATCGTACCTTAANCCAAATGGATTTGCATATGGTAATTCAGTGACTAGATTCTTTTCCCTAATACTAACATCGTCTAAGCCTAACTCGTCAGCTACTGTACTCATTATCCTTTCAATTATATATGTTGCTTCTNGTCTACTAGCTCCTCTGTACATAGTAATTGGGGGAGTATTGGTGTAAACTGCAACACTTTCAATATNTAAGTTACGTATCTTGTAGGGACCGGGTATCATCATTGGTATTATCAATGGTTGGATTCCAGCAGTTACTGTTATATAAGCTCCTAGATCTAGTAACANTTTACCCTTGATACCTAAAATGGTACCATCTCTTTTAACTGCTACCTCACCAGTGAAAACATTATGCCTAGCTTCACTGGCTAACATTTCCTCACTTCTGGTAGCCGTCCATCTCACTGGCCTTCCTAAAATGACTGATGAAGCTACAACTGCTAGTTCTTCTGGCATTAAATGAACTTTAGCTCCAAAGGCACCCCCAACATCCGGCATGCTAACCTTTATCTTACTTTCGGGTATACCAAGTATTCTGGAAAATTCTGAACGCATATAGTGGGGTACTTGCGTAGAATACCATACTGACAGTGTACCTGCTTCATATCTAGCCANTATTCCCCTAGGTTCCATAGGATTAGGAATTAATCTTTCATTTATGGCCTCAACTCTAACTACCTTATCGGCTTCGTTAAACGCCTTATCTACTTCTCCTGCTTTAAATGGAATCTTATAAGATATATTAGTCTTTAACTCTTCATGGATTATCACTTGATCTTTCTCCGCTTCTTCCATTTTAGTTACTGGTTTTAAGGGTTCATAATCAACTACCACCTTATCTATGGCATCCCTAACACTATACTTATCTTGGCCAAGAACAATTGCAACTGGTTCGCCTACGTATTTAACCTTATTGTTTGGAAACGCCTTCCTCTCACTATACCTAAATGATCTTATATCTATATACGTTGGCCAAGGTCTAATTCCACCCTTTAATAAGGTGTTGATTTCCTTTGCAGTAAATACTGCAACTATACCATTAACCTTTAATGCGTCTCTAATATCAATTCTCTTAATGATTGCATGAGGATAAGTGCTCCTAACAAAGCCGGCATATAGGGCTGGTATCCTTATATCGTCAACGTATGTACTTTTACCAGTCACGAACTTATCATCGTATAGTCTTTTTATTGGTTTACCCACGTAGCTCATGTTCTTAACCTCCTTGCAGCATCTAAAACTGCCTTAACAATGTTTTGATATCCAGTACACCTACAAATATTACCGTGAAGTCCATCCCTAACCTCCTCTTCAGAAGGATTTGGATTTTCCTTTAATAAGAAATACGTCTGCATTATCATTCCCGGTGTACAGAAACCACACTGAAGAGCGAAATTTTCCTTGAACGCCTCTTGAATTGGATGAAGTTTAGAATCTACTGAGAGACCCTCAATTGTAGTTATTTCCGCACCATCAGCTTGTACTGCAAACAATGTACAAGATTTCACTGATTTGCCGTTTAGTATAACTGTACATGCGCCGCAAGTCGTAGTATCACAACCGATTTTTGTTCCCGTTAAACCTAACTCTTCCCTTAAGAAGTCCACTAACAACATCCTTGGACTTACGTATCTCTCATACAATACTCCATTTACCTTAACTTTTATTTTAACTTTCTCTCCTTGATTAACCATTAACATTTAACTTAACACCTCCTTTAAGGCTTTTCTAGTTATAACCTTCATAAGTTCCCTCCTATACCAAGAACTCCCCCTAGTATCGGAAGGGGGATTTACTTGACTTGAAACCTTACTTACAATTTCCTCTATTAACTCATCATTTAGCCTTTTACTTGTTACACTTTTTTCAACTTCTAATGCTCTGAATGGTCTCTCCCCAACTCCACCATAGGCTAATCTAATATCCTCTATCTCATTTTGCCTTAATTTTATGGCTAATGCTAGGGATACAAGTGCAAAATCTCCAGCTCTTCTGACAATTTTTTTATAAATTGTTCGATATCCCTCCAAGTTTGGTAAAACAATTTCAGATATAATTTCACCTTTTCTTAAATCTGTGGTAAATGCACCTTTGAAGAAATCTAGAGCGTTGACTGATCTATTGCCAGATGCCGATAATAAAACAATTTCAGCATTTAACGCAGTAAGTACAGTGGGCATATCAGCAGATGGATCAGCATTTGCAGCGCTACCACCAATAGTACCTAAGTTTCTAACTTGCATATCTCCTACAGCCTTAACTGCTTGGTGAAGTAATGGCACGTTTACCTTTACTAGATCGTTCTTTAGTATTTCATTATATCGAGTTAAAGCGCCGATTCTAGTTGAATTATATGAACTTCTTACATAACTTAATGACGTTACAGGATTTAGGTCAACTATGTAATTGGGCGATATTACACGAAGTTTAAGCATTGGAATTAGACTCTGCCCTCCAGCTAGAGGCCTTGCATCTTCGTGAGACTCTAGGAATTTTGTAGCCTCCTCAGTGCTACTGACCCTAACATATGTAAAATCTGGCGGATACACATATTATATTGTACTTTTAGCTATTTATTTTATCACGTAAAAAATGTTTAGGTAGGAATATTAGGTAATAAAATGTTTCTTTATTTTTCTACATCTAAGTCACAAGGAGAGTTCTAATATAAAAACCAATAGTTGAACATTTTACATTAACATAGATAAAAAGATTAAATATATGCGATGAGAAATATTTTTCTAGAGAAATATTTCACTTTATTTTGAACTGTCTTAACACATTGTTTCTATGAATGTACTTTGTAATAGTTGGTGNGACTATAACAGTACCATTTCCCTTACCTATAACCTTACCTATAATGTGAGGCTCTAGCGACTTTCTCTTCAACTCATCGAAAATTTCATCAATAACCTTCTTATGAGCAAAAATAACTATAGCCCCATTTGTCCCTGCAGTAGAATTTGGTATGATAAAATTCTCTGTTGCGAATTCATGTATATCTGGGTCTATTACTGGGATATCGAACAGCTCTACATCTACTTGTGCCTTTTCAGCAAATTCCTTTATCACAAATAACCCTGGACCAGTAACATCAGTGGTCATAGCTATATGAGAGTTTTCGTCAATTGTCCCTCCAAATGGTGGTAGATGATCATATATTATCTTAGCTATCTCAGTATTAGGTTCTCTCATGTAATTTAGAGCCTTTTTCTTAGCTTCTTCCACTCTCTGTATGGTAATTCCCCTAGCTTCCATATCTTCTATTAGCTCTGGTACAGTCAGCATCCACATAAAGACGTTTATTGGCGTTAATTCACCAACTGGTCTAGTCACTAAGATTTCCATATTCTCATTAACCATATTGTAGTATGTCGGTAATTCGTGATCGGACTTACCTATTACAGTAGCTCCTATCATCAACGTCTTGGAATTGGGTTGAACGTCACTTAATAATTCAATTGAATACTCTCTAGAGTAATTTTCAGCATTTCTTAGCAATTGTTGCTTTAGATCATCAGTTGGAGCATCAACAACGGGGATCATTCTTAAATCTTGAAAAACGCCCTTAGTGAAAAGATCATTTAGAGAATTGGAAATGGCAACATCGACTTGCATCTGAGATCCTGGATCATCCAAGGGATCTACTATTTGAATCGTATCATTATTTGCAACAGTGTAAGATTTCTCCTTTCCTCCATCAAGTCTGAACAGATCCAATACTGCCACTTCACCCTTGGGATTTGAGGTAACTATTGAATGTCCTTTACCTATTGTGAGCTTTCTGCTAGTTTTTATCGAAGTGTAAACTTTCAGTAGAAACTCAGCGAATTTATCTGGATTCCCTGAAGTCTCCTGATTGACTTGAATAAGGCTAACAGCCCTATCCGCATCAAATTCCCCACCGTTTATTACTCTCTTTATATAAATTTTCTCTCTGCTTACGAAAATATCAGCGTCTTCTCTAGGTAGTATTTCTATATTTCTTCTAACCAGCTCATCTCTTATCTTATGTATGGCTGGGTAAACTGTATCTATTAGATCTACTTTTACTGCACAACCGGTTGCGAGGGATAATGGATTCAGTCCCATTTTTTTGTACTTATCTAAATTAACTCTAAATTTATCAATCAGCTTATCAATAGCCATCAAGTTAGCATATTCTCCTAAGAAAATAAAAAGTTAGCTATCATAATGTTTATACATTTTTGTAACTTTCATTTTAAATAAAAGTAGTTTTGAAAATCAAAAATTCCAACAAATTTAAATTCTCAATAAAAGGTTTAGATTATGATGTTAATAACCGAGAGAAGGTCCCCTTTTTATCCTAATATACAAAACGTACCGCCATCGGTAATTAGAAAACTTGTCAAGAATAAGGAAATTCAACTAATTGATATTAGACAACCGTGGGAATACGAAGATCACCATATACCGGGATCAATATTATTACCTTTGGATTACTTTGAAGACTTATTTCAGTTAATGTTAAACAAAAGTAATATAGGGATTATATGTGAACACGCAAATAGGTCTACATGGCTAGTTTATACTAAACCTTCTCTGTTTAAAGAAGTAAAAGTTTACAATATGTTAGGTGGAATAGAATTGTGGATGATGATGGGCTATGAAGTTGAAAAAGGAATGGATGATAATGGCACATTATGGTATAAATTACTAACTAAAAATTTAAGATGAAGCTACTTTTTGCATATAGCGAAAGTCTTAAGAAATATGAATAAAAACATAAAATGATGGAAAGACTTCCGCCCTCAGCAAAACTTGTATTAAAGGTTATCTTGGAAAAGAAGGTAATTAGATTTAAAGAATTGCAGGAGCAAACTAAATTACCTACACGTACGTTAAGATATGCTCTAAGAGTACTTAGGGAAAAAGGCCTAATAAAAACACTACCTTGTTTAGATGACGCAAGAGAAAGAATGTACTCAGTATATGAGGTAGACGAGTGCTATAAACTGTTTAACGATTAAAACTCTTCTATTTCTTCTGCATACATTTCTTCTTCTAATTCTTCCTTCATGTTTTTCTTTATCTCCTCTAAATGCTCCAATACTTCCTTGAGATTTCCATATTTTGTAGGAATATATCTTAGTCTACCGTACGACATCATATAAGAACCGGGGCATAAGAACTTCGGGCCTACCACTATTGCATCTACATTTAGATCTAAAATTACTGACATGGTAGCCTCTTTGCTACCTACTCCAGGGTTCTCATACTGTTCAACTTCCCTTTTCTCCTCATCAATGATTCCTATAATTTCCGCTTCGTCGAGAGGTTTTAATTCTTGTGACTTATCATATGTTAAAGCTATTCTCATAAGCCTCTATTTCAAAACATTTCTTAAATATTTTGTGATCAATAGAGTTAGAAAAATTAGGAAAAAAACCTACTTAGTACTAAATTCCTTTCCTATAGCTCTAATTACAGTAAAGATCACTCCTAAGCCTCTCTGAATTTCTGGATCAGATAATAACCTAATAATACCTCCTAAGGAAACTCGTGGTGGTGACTCTAAAGTCTTCTTTACCTCTTCAGAAGCGATAGCCCTCATCATTCTATATGGCACATTGCTAAGGGTTATCTCAAAGAAATCCATAGCCTTTGGGTAGACCTCTAAGAACTGAGATACATAACTAGATAGATGAGTGATAGCCTCATCATTCAGCATATCTCGTAAAGTCTTTGCTACATAGGCTATATCAAAGGCAACATCTAGTGCCCCATTTCTATCCAATTCCTCTACTTTATTTAAAACGTTTTCTATGAGTCTCATTTTCTTCACAGTCGACTTTATGGATTTTAAAGTATCATCGTCAATTTCCTTTATTATTTCTAAAGAATTGGAAATGTACCTTCCTAAACTTTGTATAGCCTCATCGTTCAACATATCACGAAAGGTCTTAACAACATAAGCAGAATTCACTATGGCATCTAATGCACCCGATTCCTTAAGCTCATTAACCTTTTTTAAAGCCTCATTAAGAGCTGGGGTTAAGTCTACGAGCTCTGCCAATTCATCTATCTTCTTTTCATCAATTTTTGAAGCAATCTTCTCAAGGTTAATAGTCTGCATGTTCACCACACCGAAATTATTTGTCCACCTTCAACATCCATACTAAATGTAGTTATGCCAGCTATTTCATCAACTATGTCACTATAGTCATCTTTGGTATATCCAAATAATTTGCTAGCATAAGAGCAAGCGTATATTTTAACCTTACCGCTCTTCTTAGCTTTTCTAAATAAACTTATATAATCTTCTTCTTTTTTCTCAACCATAGTCTTAGAAGATATGTCTTCACTCTTTACTTCTGGATTTTTAGTAAACCCCTTAACTGCATCCATTGTCAAAAAGACGTAAACTTCATCACCAATAGATGATACTATAACTGTACTCATTGCGGCATATGTTAATCTTGAACGTTCATTTGAGCCCACTATGATACCAGTCTTCATCTTAAACCACAGCTTTAGCTGTAACAGTCCAGTACATCTTATTGTACATTATCTTTCCCCACCAATGTACATATGAAGGTGGTGGTGGACTCTCGTTCATAGTATAGCTGAATCTTATGTAAGTCGCTTGATCAGTGCCAGTAGCTATATAGCATAGAACATCTCCTCCATAGTGTTTAACTCCAAGATTACCCTTTATGTCGTTTGCAATATTGTGAGCAACAACATAAGATTCGAAATCTGCAGTTGAACCTGCCTTAGAAACTGGCAAATCAGTAGCATCACCCATTACGTAAACGTTAGAGTGATCCTTCATTCTAAGTGTAAATTTGTCTGTTGGAACCCATCTCCTTCTATCACCTATTCCAGAGTCCTCAATAACCTTAGCACCCATATTGGGNGGTATGCCAATCAGCATATCGAACTTTAACTTCTCACCTTCTTGGGATTCTATAACTTTGTTACTAGGATCAACACTGGTTACCGTAAATGGTGAGTGAACCTCTATTCCTCTTTGTTCAAATAATCTCAGCATAAACTTGTTAGTTATCGGCCTACCAAATACTCCTTGAACGGGATATGTGTAAATTATTTTAGTTTTATCCCTAATCCCTCTCTTTCTTAAATAATCGTCCAAAATTAATGTAACTTCTAATGGAGCTACTGGGCATCTATGAGGTAGTTTTGCCGTGTTAACAACAATTGTACCTCCATCAAATTTCTCCAGTGCTTCCCTCATTTTAATAGCAGCATCATACTCGTATACCGTATGTGCAGCAGATCTATAGCCTGGAATCTCGTCCCATGTGTAATCCACACCCGTAGTTATTACCAAGTAGTCATAGTTATGTGACGCTCCATCCGCGGTTTGNACTGAATGATTAGCAACATCTATCTTACTAATCGTACCCTTCTCTCCATGTAGGAATTTGATTCTAGGATCCAGTAATTCGCTCTCTTTTCTAACTAATTCACCTGGAGTTTCGAGACCAAAACCAACTAATAGTTGTCCTGGCAAATAGATGTGCTCATCTGATTTATTTAACGCTACTATTTCAACGTCTCCTCTATTAACCTCGTGTTCTAGCTTTTGAACTAATCTGTTTGCCACAATCGTACCCGCAACGTTTCCTCCTGCTATTATAATCCTTTTAGCCATTTACTTCATCTCCTATTTACTTATCAATAACACGTATTTGCTACCTTCTTGCGATTCTTGGACGATCTTTAAACCCCTCTTCTTACTCCACAAAGTAATGTCCTTTTTAGTAGCATCATCACCCAAAATAACCTTAACTGCTTCGCCCTCCCTCAACTCATCAACAACACTAGACAACTCACCAATAGGCCCAGCACATGAAGAACTAGTTAGATCAAGCTCCTTATATATCTTAAGACTACTCAATTTTTGACTCACCTATATTCTATGTTACATTCATACTTTATAAATATTACGTTTATTTCAACAATATATTTTTTCAAGAATGTTATTACTTAATTTAGTTATACCTAAAATTACAAATGTTTTTAAATTTAAGTATTTCTATACTGTATATAATTATACATAAAACTACATTATGAAATTATAAGCTGGAAATCTTTGTTAATCAAATCAGTGAAAGCGTAATGATGTTCCTCATCTCCAATCAATTTTATTGTGTTAGATAGTTTATCCCTAATGTTCAAATGAGGTGGAGATGCGCAATAACCACACACACCTAATACAATGCCTTCTCTTAACGCCTTTTCATAGGCCGGTCTTAATCCTTTATAGGGACTTTCAGATACTGGTATTTTAGTACCTAATCCATCAAAATAGACGTAAACCTCATGTCCTTCTTTCTTAAGCTCTACTGCATAATGTAGGGCATGAGCTGCCCTTATGGATTCAGATAGATTATTTGGATCATCCATTATTACGAAAAGAAGTTTAGTCATGTTTATTATTTCTCTTAATTAGTTTTAAAATTAACTATTTTTGCTTATTATAAATTACTCTTTAATAACTACCCTCTTAGATTTACCCTCAAATCTAGGCAATGTGCCCAAACTTACAAACTCCACTTCTGGCGTTACAAATGCTACTGTTCTAATTTCTTCTATCAGTTTTTCAACTAACTTTTCTGATGGTTTTTCAGTTTCTACTTTAATTATTAATCTATTCTCTCTATTAGTCTTATCGACAACTATTTGAAACTCTTTCACTTCCTCGTAAGACATTAAAACATTAGCAATAGCAGTAGGGAAAAGCTTAACCCCTTTATAGAATATAACATCATCTAATCTCCCCTTTAACATTCTGATCTTAGGAAACGGTATTTCATCATCGCTTTCAATAAGACTAGTGATATCTCTTGTCCTATATCGGATTAGTGGCATCGCCTCTTTACTAAGCGTAGTTATCACCATTTCTCCTTCTTTATCTTCAGAAACTCTCTCACCGGTCTCTGGGTCAATAATCTCAACCAAATAATGATCAGTCCATATATGTAACCATTCGTGATTATCGTCTGGACACTCTTGCGCAACTCCTGGTCCTAAAGCTTCAGTCAAACCATAAATTTCTAATGCTCTTCCTCCCCTAGTCTTTAGGCTTAATTCATCCTCAATTCTCTCCAACATCTCTTTCGTCATCGCCTCAGCACCGGGAATTGCTAGCCTAAGTTGCAATTCCTTCTCAGCATCTATGTTAAGTTTACGCAGAGTCTCAGCAACTAGTAATTCGTAAGAGGGAGTACCAGTTATTACAGTAGTTTTAAAATCCTTTAATGCTCTAGCTAACGCTTCTGTTCTACCGGTACTCCACGGCATTACCTTTGCACCTATTCTCTGAATACCTTGATGCAAACCTATCCCACCAGTGAATAGCCCGTAACCATAAATGTTCATAACAATATCGTTCTTTGTAACTCCGGCAGCGACTAGACTTCTTGCCACGAGGTTCGACCACACTTCAACGTCACTCCAGGTGTAAGCGTTTACTGTAGGAATTCCCGTCGTCCCAGACGTCATGTGCCATCCAACTAAATTTTCAAAAGGTACTGCTAAGAAATCACCACCATGTGGATAAGCATGCCTCCTTAGATCATCCTTATATGTAAAAGGAAGTTTAACCAAATCTTCTGGGGCTTTTATATCATCTGGCGTTAATCCCCTTTCTTTAAACAACTTATGATAATATGGGGAATTTTCATAAACTCTCTTGATTAAACTCCTAAGTCTAAATCTCTGAACCTCTCTAACCTCTTCCTTAGTTAATGCCTTGGGATCTACCTCGTTATAAGTTAACTTAAGGCTCATCAAACCACCTCGCCAATTATTCTCGTGCCATCCGTAATTAGTCTTACCTTACCACCCACCTTAGGCTGGCCTTTAATCCACGCCATTAGATTTATCCCATCTTTCGCCCTCACTATTCCTATAATGTAATCCTCATAATTTTCGAAACCTTGGGGTTTCTGAGATACTATACTATATGTCATTATTTCACCCTCATTAGATACCTTAATCCACTCCATCTCGTTCTTGCCACAATTGTAACAATCCTTTTGAGGGGGAAAGTAGACCGAACCGCAATTCTTACATCTAGTAGCTACGATTTCCCCTCGCTTTACAGCTTCAATAAATTCGTCGGGGTACTTAATCTTGTACTTTATTGATAACGGTATTGCGTCTACTTGCATTCAAGATCACCTTCTTAAAACCATAACATATGCAAAGTGACCAGTACCGCCTACATTGTGGACAAGCCCGATATACTTTTTAAGAGGCTGTTGTAATTTGTCAGCCTCATCCCTCAATTGTTTAGTTATCTCGTAAATCATCGAAAGTCCAGTAGCCCCTAATGGATGTCCCTTAGCTTTTAGACCACCGAATAAATTCACTCCTACTTTGCCTCCTTTCTCGCTTTGCCCCTCTTCTATGAACTTGCCTCCCTTTCCCTTTTCTGTAAAACCTAAATCTTCATATCCCATTATCTCAGCAATTGTAAATGCGTCATGTACTGTTGCTACTTCAATATCGTTAGGAGTTACCTTAGCCATGTTATAAGCTTGCCTTGCCGCCAATTGAGTCGCTTTAAATCCAACCCACTCTCCCCTTCTTGCAACGTAAGCGTAGTCATTCGCATAGCCAATTCCAGTTATCCAAACCGGGGAATCAATTTTCAATTCCTTCACTTTCTCCTCTGATGCAAATATTGCAGTGGCCGAACCATCACTTATGGGACAAGAGTCAAGTAGCTTTATTGGCCATGAGATTGCTCTGGACTTGAGAACTTCTTCTACGGTGACTGGTTTTTGAAAGTGGGCTTTAGGGTTCATTGCACCGTACTTATGCGCTTTTACCGAAACTAGAGCCATCTGCTCTTCAGTCGTACCATAAACTGCCATATGTCTTGTGGCATAAAGGGCGTAATAGGTTGGGAAGGTGGTTCCATAAAAGTGGTATTCCCATTGATAATTACCCCCTCTACCTCCTATTGCCAACGATGTTGAAGTGTCAACTTCAGTCATCTTATCAACTCCTACAGCAATTGCCATATCAACTAAGCCTGAAGCGACAGCGGTATATGCAGATAAGCTTGCGGCTAATCCCGTTGCACACATTGCCTCTACACGTAAGGGAACCTTCCCTGTCAATCCAGAGTATTCAGCAACAATTGGAGCAGGGTATAATTCTATACCCCTATAAGCAGTACTACCTACAACGACTAGTTCTATATCAGTTTGAGATACGCCACTATCATTTAATGCTTCTTTAATAGATTCCCAAGCTAACTCTTGAACGGAAACGTCATCTCTTCTCCCGAATTTTGAATTACCTACTCCTATTACAGCGACTCTTCTTGTCATATTGGACTAACCAAGATTTCTTACAATACTAAACTATATAAACTTTTGTGAATAGTACTATATGCGGGTGAATTACATATATATGTATAGTACAATACAAATAGAAGCTAGAGAAAATATAGCAATTATAAAACTTAACAGACCAGATAAGTTAAATGCAATCAATTTCCAGATGGTTGATGAATTAGTTGATGCCTTGAATAAGTTAGATAGTGATGACAAGATTAAGGTCATAATAATAACAGGAAATGGTAAAGCGTTTTCTGCTGGAGCAGATGTTAAAGAAATGCTGGAAACACCTCTCGAGGAGATAATGAAAAAGGGTCATATGCCATTATGGGAAAAATTGAGGACATTTAAAAAACCAGTGATAGCTGCATTAAATGGCATTACAGCTGGAGGTGGGCTGGAATTGGCAATGGCTTGTGATATCATAATTGCTTCAGAATCTGCAAAATTAGGTCAACCGGAAATAAACTTAGGAATCATGCCAGGAGCAGGGGGAACTCAGAGATTAACTAGGGTATTAGGAAAGTATAAGGCTATGGAGCTAGTACTCACTGGGAAGTTAATTGACTCTAAAGAAGCGGAAAGATACGGTTTAGTGAACAAGGTAGTACCAGATAATGCGTTAATTGACGAGGCAATTAGGTTAGCAAAGGAAATAGCTGAAAAACCAATGATATCCTCGATGTTAGCCAAAGAGGCTGTTGCCAAAGCGTGGGATACCTTACTACAACAAGGATTGGATTTCGAAAGAAGGAATTTCTATTTGGCTTTAAGCTCGGAGGAAGCTAAAGAAGGTATGAGAGCGTTTTTAGAGAAGAGAAAGCCCAGGTGGGAGAATGATAAAAGTTGAGAGTAGGGAAGGTTATGCAATAGTCACAATGAGTAGAGCTGATAAACTAAATGCATTGAACTTGCAAATGAGAAATGAATTTATATCAAAACTTAAGCAAATTAACGCGGATCCGAAAATTAGGACTGTAATAGTAACTGGAGAAGGAAGGGCATTTTGTGTGGGAGCTGACGTAAATGAGTTCGCTCCGGATTTCGCCATAGACTTACGGGAGACATTTTATCCAATAATTAGGGAGATTCGTTTCTCAGATAAAATCTATATAGCTGCAATAAATGGCATTACAGCTGGAGCTTGTATAGGAATAAGCTTATCTACAGATTTTAAATTCGCCAAGCGTGATGTGAAATTCGTTACTGCATTTCAAAGACTTGGGCTAGCTTCAGATACTGGAGTAGCCTATTTCCTTTTGAAGTTGACTAGAGATCAAAGAGCTTATGAAATAGNTGTCCTAGGTGGGGAATTCACTGCTGAAGAGGCTGAGAGATGGGGCCTATTGAAGGTATCAGAAAATCCGCTTCACGATGCTGAGGAGATGGCGAATAGAATAAATAATGGACCATTTCAGTCTTATATTGCTGCAAAGAGGATGGCTAATCTAGTATTATATAATGATCTAGAAAGGTTCTTAGAGTACGAATCCGCCATACAAGGTTATTTAGGCAAAACGGAAGATTTTAAAGAAGGTATATCATCGTTCAAAGAGAAAAGAGAGCCTAAATTTAAGGGAATTTAAATGCTGAAAGAAAGTCCTTTCCTTAAATTTCTTGACATAGAATTAGAGGAGATAAGGGAAGGTTATGCTAGAGTTTCTGGAGTTATAACTAAAGATTTCCTAAACGTGCATAACACTGCCCATGGCTCGTTTATCTTCGCTATTGCTGATGCCGCTTTCGAGTACGTTAGTAACTTTACCCGTGATTCAGTAGCCTTACATATGGATATTGATTTTAGAAGACTTGTAAAAGAAGGAGAGAAAGTTATAGCAGAGGCATTTGAGGAGAGTACCGGAAAAACTACTTCTCTATATAGAATAATTGTAAAAAATGAAGAGGGAAAACTTGTAGCATACGTTACTGCTTTAGTTTTCCATCTAGACGATAGAAAGTGAAGAAAATGTCGCCATTGACCTATTTTGCTTTTAAGACGTGTTTGCAAAGTCATATTTTACACTCTTACTCTAAGATGAGATCCCTTATATAAAT